>Ga0209249_1000137_pt1 | contig 98752 bp, 122 predicted proteins | sample SaaInlV_200m_DNA_4_FD_184653 | JGI IMG/M metagenome (GOLD analysis project Ga0209249, IMG submission 184653) | Marine microbial communities from expanding oxygen minimum zones in the Saanich Inlet - SI037_S3LV_200m_DNA (SPAdes) (version 2) | ecosystem: Environmental > Aquatic > Marine >... | reverse complement strand
AGTTATTATTAAAACACTTAACGAATCATTCCCTGACTATGCTTACTATTCTGAAGAGGACGGTTTTTCTAAAAACAGCTCAGAAAACATGTGGATCATAGATCCTCTTGACGGCACAAACAACTTCGCTTTGGGCATATCCATGTTCAACGTGTCTATTGCTTTATTCAAGAACAACATATTAACTCTTGGTGTAATCTACGATCCTTTGCTTGATGATTTAGTCTATGCAATAAACGGAAAAGGCGCATTTCATAATGAAACTAAACTAACTTCTCGTCCTAAACTAACTGATAAACAAACTGTCGGGATCATCACCGGATACGCAAATTCTAATAATCAATACAAGGTTATGGACAAAGTTGCTAGTAAAGTACGAAGACAATTTGTTAACTGGGCACCTACTGTTGATTTCAAGTTATTAGCAGAAGGAAAGATTGATTCTATAATATCTACAGAAGCAGAATCTGAAGACCACATTGCAGGTCTGTTGATTGCAAAAGAGATTGGATTAGTACTCAAGACATTTGATGGTGCGGATTTTTACCCTGATAAGTTTGAAAGAGTCCTGCCAAACATAATAATAACGAAAAATCTAGAAACATTCAAAGAAATAAAAGAAATGTTGGATTAAAGCTTATTCTTCTTTATACCCAAATAATATCCTGCTAAATTAATGCCTATATGCAATAACGGCGCAGCAATTATTGTAAACACAATCAGCTCCCACGGAGGCATCCAGTACAAAGAGATAAATGCTATTCCTCCAATAACTAGATCTAATTGATCCCATGGCATCCATGACTTACCTGGCGCTATTCCTCTTTGTCTCTTGAAGAAGCTTTCAACAGCATCTCCAAACAAAACACCAAATCCTATTAAGAATCCAAGAAGTAAAAAGTTATACTCTGAGTAGTTAATGAAACTTATTTTCTGAAAGAACTCAAATCTGTGCAGGTATGTTTGCAATCCGACAATGATTATCGCCGTTAGAATCCCGAATACAAATCCTCTAAGAGTTTTATGATCTCCAAAAACTCTCTTTCCTCTAAACTTTGCACCAAAGTCTACAGACACTTCTAAGAATTTGAAATGTTTTCTAACAACCACCGGCATCATGTTGGCCAGTGCCGCAGGGATAAACAAGTAAATCGCTTTTACAAGAAACAACCACATCTTAATCCCCATACATGTACTGTTATTGATATGATAATTCCTAATATTGTTCCCGCCAATACTTGAGTAGGAGTATGACCTAAGAATTCATTAAGATGTGTAACTTTTAACTTTTTACCCAGCTTTAGATCCCTTATGATCTTGTTTAACACTTTAGCATGTAATCCCGATTGATTCCTTAATCCCATTGCGTCTCTAATAACAATACCTGCAAAAGCTAAAACTACAACTGATAATGTTGACACGCCTTCAACTGCAAACACCGATATAGTTAACGCGGCCACAACTGATGAATGCGAACTAGGCATTCCTCCTGTTGCAAAAATCTCATTTAAGGCTAATTTTCCTTTCCTTATTGAATCTATTATTACTTTAAGAACTTGAGTAATAACTACGGCTGCAATCATAGTCACAACCACTTCATTTGTAAAAAAATCTATCAAAAATTTCTCTATCATTACATCTTCACCTTTTTATTGAATGCAATTATCAACAACGGCGCCGCCGCGATTGAGTAAATAAATGGTAATACTATCAAGAATCTTGGATCATGATAGAACGCTATAGTGGCCAAAGCCAATCCAAACGCAAATACAAACAAATACGTTTTAACTTTTATCATCTTATTGAAGAACAATGGTATTATCACTGCAACCCATAGTAATAAATTCTCTCCTATCGCTATATAGAATATATCTAGTTTCAACAAGAACGCTATTGCCATTAAAGCCATTATACCTATTCCAAAATACTTATACAGCTTCATGTTCTTTTGTTTAAATGAAGGATATTGTATTGGGCTAACCATCAAATACGCCAATATGAAGAATACTATTGCCGCAACCTGTTCAGTTAATGTTATTTTAAGAAAAATAAACGATATTACGATTGCTGCAAAGAATGGTGTTGGCATACCAACAAAATGATCCTTAGTCTTCATCGTGTTAAACTTTGCCAACCTTAATATTCCGCAAACTAGTACAAATAACGAAACTAATATTCCTATTCTTGTTGTTTGAAAGAAATAAAAGAAAACTAATAACGACGGTGTCAACACAAACGTTACTGCGTCTGCCAACGAGTCCAGCTCTACACCGAAATCCGATGCAACTGACAAGTATCTCGCCATCATTCCATCTAAAATATCAAATATGAATCCAATTAGTATGAGTAAAGACGCCACATTATACATCTCGTTAAAGATTGATATAATTGCAAAGAATCCTAATGCTAAGTTTGCTAACGTAAAAACGGTAGGAATATTTTTCTTTTGAGCCCTGATCTTTGGCTTAACCTTCCTAATATTCCGCGATAATCGTTTCGCCGGCTTTGACTTTCTCATCCTCTTTCACCCTCAAGTTAACTTTTTCTGGTAATAACAAACAAACCATACTTCCTAGGTTAATTAAACCCAGTAATTCGCCCTTTTTAATGTTTTGGTTAGTCTTTACAAAATCACTAATTCTTCTCGCTAACGCTCCTGCGATTTGTACAACCTTAACTCTGCCAATCTTTGTTTTCATAAGAATTTCATTTCTTTCATTATCAAAAATTCTTATTGACTTTGCTCCTCGCACTACATTATGAAAATTTCCGCTTTTGTACTTTTTTCTAATCACTTCGCCATCTATAGGAACTCTTTGATAATGTACATCTAACGGAGTCATCATTATCGCTATCAAATAACCTTTTTTGAAAACATCTTCAGAAACAATCTTTACTTTTCCTAAAAGTCCTTTCTCTATAATCTTATCATTATTGATTTTTAATACTCTAACAACCTTACCATCTGCCGGACTAACAACATTATTACCTTCTGGTGTGATTCTATCCGGATTTCTTAAGAAATAAAATTTCCAAAACAATAGAAACACTAGAATTAATATCGCGATGATTAGTATAATATTCAGAATCATAGTTGATATTCGCCTTCTCAAGTTTTTAAAGCTTTGCAACCATATGGTGGCCTATACTCTGCGAATTCTCAAGAATTGGGGACTACTGGGTGGTGGTGCTTTTAACAAACTTTATATATTAGCTTTTGCGCATCATTAAGATGAGCATATCAAAACTTGTACAAATATCTCGTTTATACCCTTCGGATATAGAAGATCTAGCCAAACCTTTCAGAGATGTAACTGAAGTTTCTAAACCGTATGGTATGTCACGTGGAGAATCTACTGAAAGATACATCCAAGCACTTGTTGATGAAGTTGAAGTTGGTCTAGATGTGAGAGATCCTGAGCGTAGAAATGGTCCTTATTTTAGAGATCTAGATGCGCGTATAGATGATGTTAATAAAGCAACGACTGTATTAACAGACGATCCTGCAAAACAAGTTCCTGAAGAACTTAGATTTGTTCAACTTGCACTTTTTGAAGCTCCTGAAGTTGATGGGAGACGTTTCAGTTATGGTATTATGATACATTACGGTAGTTCTGCAAATCCCTTAGAAAAAACAGAACTTGCTGTCTTACTACCCTACGAAAAAGATGATGCTTCAGCCTTGGTTTTATCAAACAATCATAGAGCTAAAGAAAGCAAAACTCTTAGACTAATTGTCAAAGCGCTTGAATATGCTAGACATAGAACATCTGACTGATCGGTTACGTTCTCTACAATTACGAAGACTACAGGCTCTACGTTGACTTTCTTATAGGCGAAAACTATTTAAATGGTCTCAAGATTTTTGAACATCATGCCTCCGTAGCTTAGTGGTTGGAGCGTGCGGCTGTTAACCGCAAGGTCCTCAGTTCAAATCTGAGCGGAGGCGTTCATTACCAATAAAACGAGCCCGTGGCGCAGCCTGGCTAGCGCGTACGACTGATAATCGTAAGGTCCCGTGTTCAAATCACGGCGGGCTCATTTCTTATTACTAAAAAGGGTGATAGAAACAAAATGAATATGGATCTAGAATTCTTATGGCGCTTTAAGTTTTCAGCATTCTTTAGCGTAGCGACTTTTGTGCTTGCAGTGAAATGTTTGAGAGCAATCTATTCGGGCAACGCCACATTGTTTGGCATTCTAGCGGGTGCAGTAGTGTTAATTGCGGTATGTGCTTTTGTTGCATTCAAGACAGAGACAAAAGGATAAAAGAAATGGAAAGAATAATAATTGTAGACAAAAACGATAACGTAGTAGGTCATAAAGATAGAGGTACATTAAACGAAGAAGACATCTATCGAGTTTCTGCGTTATGGATAACCAATTCAAAAAAAGAAATTCTTCTTGCAAGAAGACACAAAAACAAATCTCATCATCCGAGAAGATGGGGGCCAGCAGTCGCAGGCACGGTTGATGAAGGCGAAAGTTACAAAGAGAATATAATAAAAGAAGCGGAAGAGGAACTGGGATTGAAGAACATAGATCCCGCAATTGGCCTTAAGCGTGAGGCTAAAGAAAAATATCATCATTTCACTCAATGGTACACGATGGTTTTAGATGAAGACATTTCTTATTTCAAGATTCAAGAAGACGAAGTAGAAGAAATAAAATGGTGGGCTAAAGAAGATTTGAAAACAGAATTGGAAGCCCATCCTGAAAACTTTTTACCTCAGATGAAGTATTATTTAGATATTTTCTAAACCTTTTTTCGTAAACTTAAATAAACGGAAAATTATATATATGCGTGGATCCACAACTACTTTATGAGCGAACACAAAGAAGTTAAATTTGAAGAATTGGTTAAGTTTGTATATACTTTAGAGGATCCTTCTTCAATTATTGTTCCTGCTGTAGGTGGACGTCAAACATATCACCTTAAAGGAAATCCTACAGGATACATAGGTGCAGTAAGCGCTTTTTTTGGATTTGTAAGTGGCGGTATTGATGCTAATACAAAGGTGAAATTAACTCACATTGAGATAAAAAGACACCTGATTTCACATCATAATTCTTTTGAATTTGATCTACATGTTGAGCTACCTAGTATTGGGGAGAATCCAAACTCTGCTAGATATCCTGAAAGCAAGGACGCGAAGATAGAATTCAAAGGTAGATTGAAGATTTCTGATCTGGTAGATAAATTGCTAAAATAATCTTACTTCTGTTTCTTCAATTCCCTCAAAACAACTTTACACTTCTTAATTGCTAACTTAGCAGTTTCAAATTCCATGCGATTACCATAGTAAGTCAAAGAGTTTCTCTTATACCTTAAATCATCAAAAACATTAAACAAATCTTCTCGACCTAAACAATCACGTAAATAATAACCTAAACAGATATGATTTAAGATATTAAAACCATTACGGAAAGCATTAGCTTGCAACACTTCGATTATTGAAGTATAGTAATCTTCAAACACAAAATTACAGTTCTTAGAATTAATTTCAGAAATCAAAGAAATTCTGTCTGAGGCGGTTTCAACTAACGACCTTGCTCTAGAAATATCTTTACTAACTTTTCTTGCAGAAAAACTTGATAAACAATCATCCCAACTTCTTTCTCTCATCAAAAACCTCGACATAATTGTTTAACACAACTCCGTTAATTATGTTATTGGCTAAATGATGATTGTTAATCTTTTTAAGATTTTTGTATTGGTGAATTTGTATCTGTCGTCGTAAAAACTTCGAAAATTTGCTCAAAGATAAAACTTTTTCCGAACTAGTCTCAACATAAATATCAATATCACTATCTTCTACATCTTCACCTCTAGAATAAGATCCGAATAAAATAACGACAGGATTACTCAACTCCTTTTTCAAATACGAGATTAAATCAGAATCATAAACACACTTAATATTAAACAACTTTTTCTCAAGTAAGAACTTTGAACTTCTGCTAGCAGTATACAATCGAACTTTGCCAATTTCAACTAAAGAAAGCAATCTTTCTTCCTCCAACTCTTTACAATATCTAATAACAGAAGGCAAAGGCATCTTAAGCTCTCTCTCAATCTCTCTAACGCGCAACTTAGAACGAGGATTAACAAAGAAATATTCTTTTATCTTATCTTTCAAGCCCATCGATAACTTTAATTATCGATTGATATTTAAAATTATCGTTTTTTGAGCAGGTTCATTAACTCAAGCCGATGGTCTTCAGAAACAATATAACCAACACAATTAGTAGAACCGCATCTGCAAGGATGTTCATGATAATCATCTAGGCAATAACCATAATCATAAGACAATTCTTCGCCTTTCTTAATATTTTTCGTAGCAACAATCCATATGTGTCCTCTAATATTGATTGGCTCACAATTAGGTTCACAAGAATGATTAATATAACGCGCTGTATTGTAAGAAACATTACCATCAATATCATATCTCTTGTTCAACTCAAATATGTATACTGAGCCGTTACTGCTATTCTTTTTAGAAGCTTCTAATGTGCCTTCGAATATCTTTCTAGCCTGAGCCTTAGTTATTCTCTCGCCAATATATTCTATAACTTCTGTTTCTGCGGGAATATCTCTCTTTGCAAAGATTCCTTTGTTATGCACTCCCGAGTTCTTCACTGTCACATATTCTGATTTAGTTGCTGTTATCATAAATGTCACGAATTTATAAACTGTTTTTATATGTTTTGGTTAATGACCAGATTTCTCGAGAGATTTTCATCAAAAACTATATAAATCGTATTACTGGCATATGTGTTATGAATAACAACGGAGTTCTAAGCTTTAGTGCATTGGTGACACTGATACTGGGGCTGATTTTTCTGCTGGCTGCTTTGCAATTTATCTTTGGAATATTTGGAGATGTTGAGAGAAAAATAGATGTAGACGAAGTTGATGATCTTGCTACGGATTCAGAAACAATAACCATGCATCTATCTTCAGAAGTTACTGCTAGCAGGGTTGATGATACCGTCATATCGGTAAACTTGTACAATAAACACAGCAAAAGAACCTGGTATCCCTTGGTGGACTGCCCGAGCTTTGCCGAAAAATCTCAAATAATTAACCAAAGTGATAATTGGCCAATAGAGGGAGTTCCGCAGTTAATTGAGAAAGGAGAATCTAAGAACTTTAAAATCATCTTATCTTCATCTTTATTATCAAATTTAAACAAAGGTGAGAATAACATCTGTTCAGTCACATTCTACGGTGGTCAAGGAGATTCACTTATAGACATTGCACATGATCCAAACTATGCTATCGAAAGCAAACAAATAATCGTAGGGATAAAATGAAACTAAGAATATTAATCGCAATTATAATATTAACAATCACACTGCCTGTTGCTTTCTCAAAAACATGTATTGATGAAAATGGAGATCCTTATTTAGCAGATTCTGAAGATAGCTGTTGGAAGTCTTTGGAGTTCACAACATGTAGAGATCCCGATCAGCTAAATTATTACATTCCTTCTTTAGTCGAAGATCACTCGCATGCAGACAAGAAAGATACCTTGGAATTCTCAAGAGTCTACGACGTTTGTGATTCATCTGGAGAATATGTTTATGAACATTATTGCGAAGGTGGTCTTCGGAAGACTGTGAAACATAGATGTCCTATTGATTGTAGATCTGGTGCTTGCATTTACAACGGAACATCATACCAAATTTATACTTATGATAATAATTATGTTAACTCCTATGCAAACTTTCTTGGAGAGAAAGACGGAAAGATCTATTTTCTCAATTACCCCTATTCTGATGAGGCAATCACGCAGATGATCCATATACTCGATAAAAACAATGATACATTTAGTAGTTTTGCAATTAGCCTGAGCAAGGACTCTCGTCTCAGCGGGGGTATGATTGATCAAGATGGCAATTTCTTGGCATTTGGCGGAAGCTATGAAGGTGGGGGGTATACGGTAAGGTCCTCCGATGGATTAAATTGGTCCGCCCCCAAATACTTGAATTTCGATGAGAGAACTGATTCTTTTTTAGATTTAACTCAAGATAGTTATGGCTGCTACTATTTGCTTTTCTACAGGGAAAAAAAAACTCCTAATCTTATCGATATGGATAGTTTATTTGTTGCCAAATCCTGCGACTTAGTGAACTGGAACTTATCGGAAATAATATCTGAAACTCTTTTCTCTCCAGAGATATTCTGGGACTTTTCAAGTAATAAACTAGTAGTTATCTCAATGAAGTATTTTCACCCTACGATTTCTGAGATAATCCACTTTACATCAGATGATGGGGTATCTTGGTCAGAACCTGAAGTATTGTTAGAGAACGCTCTGGGATCTTTTGCACGTTGCGAAGGTGAAGAATTAAAACTTCTTCCAAACATTCTCTTGTTTCCTATGGCCCCTATCTCGAGCGGTAAAGATAACATTGTTCTTTTAGAAGGACAGCCATCCTTGCTAACTTTCTATAAGGGCGGGGTCTGGTCACCTTTCAGATCTCTAATGGCGCCACTAAACGATGTTCAAGATTTGCTTCTTTCTGATAATTCGGATCTATACATCCTTGATCTTATTAGCCAGAATGAGACCTCTAAATTGATATTAAGACACATAAATCTTGAAGAAGAAACTTCTTATTGGAACTATTCTCTAAGAGATTACATAGATCCTTCTTTTAATCTCACCATAACTTCTGAATCTTGCACCCTCGAGAGTAAAGAGGAAGTGGATGAAGTTGTATTCAATTCAACACAGTGTAACGAAATAGACGGGGGAAAAAATCCAACGATACCTGGACTTGTTTGGCAATATGGGGTTAAATCAGAAGATGAATGTTTATTTGGTAAATATGTTTATGAGTACTTCTGCGAAGATGGTGAAAAGAAGCATGACACAATATACTGTAAGGATGGATGTCAAAACGGTGCTTGCGCGTCTAAATAAGAAAATTAAGAATTATTCTTCATCTAAGCCATATCTCTTTCTGAAATCTTCACCGGATCCTATACGAATAAAGGGTTGCTTTCTTACTCCATTCAGATAGTCGAGATATTCCTTTTTTGCTCTTTTCTCTTTCATAATGAGAACTAGGTAACTTTAGTATATAAATTATACTCCAGATCCATTTATTTTATATATGACAATGTATTAACAACCTTTAATGGTAGCTAGAAAACATATAATCCTGCTATTAGCACTTTCTCTTATACTGATCGCTGGCTGTGGATACACTCCTGAGTGTGGAAATGCTTATGTTGATGAAGGTGAGGACTGGAATACTTGCTGCCTTGATGTTGGTTGCTTAGGTGATCAAACCTGTCAGAACAACACTTGTATTAATCCTGAATGTGGAGAATGTCAATTTCTAGATGAACGAAAACATGCTTGCGCAGATCATGAATGCTGTGATGATTCTGATTGTACTGATGGCAACATTTGTGAAGATAACAAGTGCCAAATGGTTGTTTGTGGCGATTGCCAATACTTAAGTTCTGAAACTAATGAATGTGTAGATCATGAATGTTGTGAAACTAAAGAGTGTAAAGATAATGAAATCTGTACAGATCACGCTTGCGAAACGGTAACTTGTGGTAGCTGCCAATATGTTGAAGATCATGTTTGTGCTGCTTATGCTTGCTGTAAAGATTCTGAATGTGATGATGATAAATCAACCACTATAGATACATGTGATAAACCAACTACTGCAGATGCTAAGTGTATGCACGAGAGTGTAAAGACTTGTACTGAAGATTCTGACTGCGAAGATGGTAAGACATACACCGAAGATGTTTGTTTGTTTGGTAATCCATCAAGATGTGTTAATTTTGAAATAAGTGATTGTAAAGATGATGATGATTTCTGTCCTGACGGTTGTTCATACAGTGAAGATGATGACTGCAGTAGCGCTTCAGAAGACTGTGATGATTTAGATTGCTTCCTTGACGCATTAGAAGATTGCGACTATGCAGAAGTTGATTATACTGCTAAAGATGACGATAATGATATTATAGTTCGAGCAAGAACTTACATGGAAATTAAAGGAGAAAACAGCGATGATGAGTGTGAAGTTTTCTTTGAAACGAAAAACATTGATATTGATTTTACTGATGATTATATTGAAGAACTAGAAGATGACGGACATTCAGATAATGAAATAGACGACATGGAAGATGATGAGCAAGACGAGGCTGATGATATAGAAGGAGAGGATTTCTTAGCTTGTTTTGCCAACACTAATAATCTTGAAACTATCCTTGAAGACTGGGATGATGACAAATACGATTTAGATGATTTAGATGATTATGTTTGTGAAGAAAGCACCGTTGATTGTGATGAAGATCTTCAATGCTTCTTAGATGAATTGGCAGATTGTGATCCTGCTGAATTAATATTCAAGGTAGAATGGGATAACAACACAGTTGACATGGAGATAACAACTGAAATAATTATAGAAAAAGAAACTAGCAACGATGATTGCCGAGTTTCTTTTGAAACCACACGAGTTGCATTAGACTTCAAAAACAGTTACATTGATGATCTAGAAGATGATGGTTATTCTGATAATGAAATAGATGACTTGGAAGAAGACGCACAAGACGATGCTGAATCTGTAGAAGGCGATGATTGGAAATGCGACTTCCCTGATACTGGAGATTTAGAAGACATCTTAGAAGACTGGGAAGATGGAGACTACGAGCTTGAAGATCTTGACGATTCTGATTACGATTGTGATGGCGACGGTTTCTAGATAATCAATTTCAAAAAATATTCTTTAGTTTGTTGAACAATTGCTTTATCTGTTTCAAATGTGAACTTAACAGGATAATTTGTATTCTCCTTAATGGCGTCAAACACGTCCATCAACCCCGTCATATTCTTAGTAGTAACCCCTTTGTACATATTTTCCATATACTCTACCATTCCTTGAGAGTATGTTAAATACACAGTATCTCCATAAATGGTTGTCGTATACGGTGTAGAACGAGGAATTCCTAAATAAACTTCAATACCAATCGTCTTAAAGTATTTTGCAATTAAACTATTAATAATATTTTTCTTCTCAACGAGAAACATACAACGAGATCTCTTAGCAATTCTTTTCAATAATTGTTTTTGTTTACTATCTATTCCAAAAAATGCAATGTTCTTAACATGAGAAATAAACAAATCTTCTCCATTATTCTTCAACGCTCCAGACTCAATGTTCTTTAGTATGAAATCGAAAGCCTCTCCTACACATTTGAACGTGACAGTTCTCATCTCTGGCGTATACACTGGCGCTTGACCTTTCTGAGAATAGCTGTCCAGTACAGAACAAATTCCCTTGCACCATTCTTTCTTTACTCTCCAAGCCTTATCTTTCCTCTCAACTATATCCTCCTCTTTAAAGTGAATTAGTATCTTGTTTATTCCTTGATACGTAAAAGATTTATTGTAATTCTTCTTTATCTTTGATCTGATTTCTTCTACAGACAACTCTTCATCCTTGCAAGAAATTAAGATGTTCATAACAATATTCTTCAACGACTCTTTAGGTGGGAAAATATTTGCCAACATAATCACATCAACAATTGGTTTATTTTTAAACGTTTTGTTTAACACCATTTAAACTGCTGTTTTTTATCCAAATAACTTTGTTTTCAGTACATGTTACCTGTAAAAACATTAGTAAAAGCCATTACGAGATACTTGCAAGCAAAGATTTACGACAGACCGTTTGCCGCTCATCTGGGTGTAACTGATACTTGTAATCTTAGTTGCGATTATTGCAATCTAGAGGGCAAAGCAAGAAATCCAACATTAGAACAACTTGCAGAACGATTAGATTTATTGGATAATTTAGGGATTGCTGTAGTTTGGTTAATGGGTAAAGGCGAACCGACACTGAGAGATGACTTGGATCAAATAATCGCAAAAGCAAACAAAAGAGCATTATTCACTGGAATTACAACCAATGGATCCATACTAACAAAAGAAGTAGTAACAAGATATGCGGCTGCAGGATTAAATTTAATGGAAATCTCGGTTGACACATACAAAGAAAATCCTTTCTCAAGAAAATCTGTTGAAGCTAACCCTAACTTTCCAAGAATAATTCAACATGCACAACAACAAGGTGTTGGTTGTATTTTGCACTCTGTAATTTTACCACAACAAGAAGCAGTTGAAGACGCAAGAAGATTACTAGATTTTTGCAAAGAATACAACGTACCAATAACTTTTGGTTTTATGTTCAACTCACCAGAAGAAGAAAGAACACCATACAACCAATCAGATCTAGAACCCCTATTAAGATTATTAGAACAAGAAGCCAAACCTGGAGGAATTGTATTAAACTTTCCATCTTACTTTACAAAAGGACAGCAATGGTTACAACAACCAATAGAATGGAGCTGTGAAAAAACGTTGGTTGTTAGTACTGATAATCATATTGATCTTTGCAGCAGACTATCTGGAAAGTCTGGAATAGCAGATACCATAACACCAGAACAAATTCACCAACTTCAACATACTTCTTACCCTGAATGCGAGGATTGCTTCTCCTCTTGTGGCTATCAACTCAACATGTTCAGAACAAGCCCCTTACACTATATTGCGAGATACTTAGCATTCTCTTTAAAGCATAAATAATATAAATTACTACAATAGAGCAAAGATATGACTGAACTAATTGAAGAGATTGACTGGGATGGAAACTTAGTGGCGAAGCGCCCAATAGCTGAGCTAAAAGAAAGAATGTTTCCTCACAAAGTTTCTTTAGTCATACCTAAAGGGGAAAACAACAAATTTATCTTTGCAATGCGAGCAAAAGACAAACATCCATTTCCTAATACATGGACTTGCGGCATTGGCGGAAAAGTTTCTGCAGAAGAATCTTACGAGCAAGCAGCATTAAGAGAATTTAAAGAAGAGGCTAGTGTATCGTTTGATGTTGAAAAAGTAGCCGAGTTCAAGTACGATGAAGATCATTATAAAGCAATATTCTCAATCTTTACAACAAAAAACGAAGTAGACATTAACGTCTTCAAACCTGATCCTAGAGAAGTACAATATTTTGAGGCAATCTCTCTAGACGAAATATCAAAAATAGTGGCCGAAGACGCAGATAATTGCGCACCTACTTTTATTGCGGCCGTTAAGGCATTTATTTCTGGACTTAATTAAACAAAAGATTTAATAAACGAATTAAAGATACATTCTAGGATGTTGTTTAGAAAATTCAAGATAAAGTCAAGAAACATAGCTTTAGTTGGAATTATAGAATTTATAATAGGCTTTACCTTCTTTATTCCAATTCTTGCATTATATATTGAAAAAGAATTATTTTCGGTTACAAATGTGGCGCTGATATTCACCGTCCAAGCTATTACTGCGGCAATTTTAGAGATTCCAACCGGGGCAATCGCCGACTTGTTTGGTAGAAAAAAGACATATCTTCTTGCAAACTTAATCTTTACCTCGGGCATAGTGTTCCTTTACATAGGGGGTAGTATGGCGATGTTTGTGATTTTTGCAATCTTAACCGCGGCAGGTGCTGCATTAGTTAGCGGAACAGATTCATCAATAATATATGATACTCTAAAACAAGAAAAGAAAGAGAAACATTACAAGAAAATCACGGGCATCTTGAATTCTCTGTGGCCTTTCGGTGCAATAATTGGATCCGTTGCTGGAGGATTCTTTGCAACGTTTTCACTAAAACTACCAATTCTATTATCGCTTATTCCTTTCATTATCGCATTAATCGTTACTTTGTTTATCGAGGAACCAAAATACAAAAAAGAAATTCATAGAAATATATTCAAACAAATGCGGAACTCGTCGAGAGTGGTTCTGAATAATAAACAGCTCCTACTTCTAATTGCTGCAGGTCTAATAATAATTGCATTTGGTGAGTCTATTCATTTACTTAAACCTCTATTTTTTGATTTCAAGAACATCCCTATTGAATACTTTGGAATAGTATTTGGATTCACATACGCTTGTTCGTCAGTCGGATTCTTTTTCTCTCATAGAGTGTCTGAGTGGTTGGGCAACAAAAACACACTTATCATAGCAACAATTCTAACAATGGTCTTTTTATTCATTGCAACTTTGACTAATGGGGTTCTTGCAATAGTGTTCTTGGTTATTACATCAATATTTTATGGTCTGAGAGGTCCCATAATGGAGCATTTTTTGAATATAGAAATACCATCTTCAAAACGCGCCACAGTGCTGTCAATAAATAACTTAGTGAGTAGGCTCGGTATGGGGGTTGTAACACCTTTTATAGGCTATTGTGCGGATCTTTGGAACATTAACACCGCATATGCGATTAGCACTTCATTTATGATTATTGCAATCGCATTGTTCATGTTTGTAAAAGATAAACCTTAGAAATATTATAAACAAAAGATTTAATAAACAAACTCTCTATAAACCAATACATGAGCAAAAAGACAATCATTGCGCCTGTTGGGGATTACATAGAAGATATTTTTGTAAGCATTAGAGAGTTCCCTACTGAACGAGTTATTCTTCTAGCACCTAAAGATAAACTAGACGTGGCTAATGAAACAAAAGAGTCATTAGACAAATTTAAAGTCCCAACAAGAATTGTTGAGATTGAAGGAAACATCTGGGAAGCAATCTTCAAAGAGGTAGCAAAGCTAAAACAATTTGATCCTGGAGACTTGATGATCAACGTCTCAACTGGAGACAGAGAATCAAGATGTGCTGCAACATCTGCTGCTTTTGTTAATGGATTAAAAGCATTCGCGGTACAAGGAGATGCACTAATGATGTTACCTGTTCTAAAATTTTCATACTACAAAGACATTGGTGAAAAGAAGATGAGTCTTCTAAAAATAATGCACGACAAAAGTTGCTGCGCTTCTTTGGATGAACTATCAAAACGATCGGGAATGTCTCTACCTCTTATTTCATATCACATTAACGGTAATCTAAAATCTGAAGGGTTAAAGACAATGGGTTTAGTTGATACTGAAGAAGTTAAAGGGAAAGTTAAGATTAGTCTTTCCACACCGGGCAGAATGCTGCTTAAGGGATACATAAAATCAGAAGAAAAATAAAAAAAGAAATTAGCGTTTTCTCTTAGTTGTTTTTTTCTTAGTAGCCTTCTTCTTAGCTACTTTTTTTTTAACAGGCTTTCTTTTAACAACTTTTTTCTTCACAGCTTTCTTCTTAGCCGGTTTTCGAACTCTAACAACTACTTTTTTCTTCACAGGTTTCTTTCTTTTAACACTAATCACAACTCTTTGCTTTTTAGCAACAGGAGATTTCTTAGCAACAACCCGCTTATACGTAGGAGGTGCGGTCATTTTCACTGGTTTAACAACATCTGATTGTGATGCTACAGCTCTAAACTTATCCCTACTAACGCCCCTCATTTTTTCAAGTTGCGCCAACTCAGAGTCAATTTGCTTAGTCAATTTTTCAATTCTTGACAAATCAGTTCGATAATCCATAGAAGATCTTGACATTCCTGCTTTAATCTCATTAATATCTTGAGATTCTTGTTTTTCAAACTTTTCAATCCTAGAAACACCTTCACCTAGTCTAGAAACTCTTCTTATCATTAAGAAAAGTAGTATTAACAAAACTAATAATATAATCACAAAAATCAACAGAGATAACATTCCACCCATTTTAACACCTCTTTTTATACAATATGAGCTGAAATGCTTTAAAAAGGTTTTGTTGTATTCACCTCACAAGATTTATAAATGGTGTATCTAATACACTTTTGATGGGGTCATCTAAGCAAAAGATAAAACTGGCAGCAGATGTTGCGGTATTTACTGTAATTCAAGGCGAATTAAATCTACTTCTAATCCGGAGAAAGTATGATCCATTCAAAGGTCAATATGCAATACCTGGTGGTTTCGTTGAAAACAACGAAAATTTAGAAGATGCTGCGGCAAGAGAACTTGAAGAAGAAACAGGAGTCAAGAATATTTTTATGAAGAAGCTAAATGCGTATGGTGATGTTAGCAGAGATCCAAGAGGTCGTGTTGTTACTGTTGTTTACATTGCATTAATAGACTCTGAAAAGTTTAAATTAAAAGCAGATACCGACGCTCTAGTTGCAGAATGGATTCCTGTAGAAGATATTAAAACTTTGGCTTTTGACCATAATATGATTCTTTCTGATTGCTTGCAAGAGTTAAGATATGATATTCAAACGACTAACATCGCAGCACAATTATTACCTGATAAGTTTACATTATCTGAGTTGCAAACTCTTTACGAAGTTGTGCTAGGAAAAGAGTTAGATAAACGAAACTTTAGAAAGAGAATAAAAGCTCTTGATTTCTTGCAGGAAACTAAAGAAACAAAGATGGAGGGCGCTCATAGGCCTGCTTTATTACACAAGTTCAGAACCAAGAAATTCAGCACACTAAAAGACAAGATTCAAGTCTTTGTTTAGTTCTTTATATATTGTTATTCTGAACCATAGAAAAGTTTAAATAGTTGTTGGTGTATACTATACACTAAGTGGTTAAACACATTGGTGGTTTTCCCACCTAATATGCCTGAATAGGGCAATAAAAGGCCTAAAACCTTTATTTTGCTTTATTTGGGCTAAAAAAATCAGATAGTAAGTGTATATAATACACAAAGGAGACTCAAAATGAACAAAACACTATTAACGGATTTATATCAAATAACAATGAATGCTGCATACTTTGATAATCAAAAAGATGACACTGCAACTTTTGATCTATTTGTGAGAAAACTCCCACAAGACTGGGGATTTTTTATTGCAAATGGAATTGAAGATGCAATTGATTATGCAACCAATATACAATTTCAAGAAGATGATATTGATTATCTAAGACAACAAGGTATGTTTGCGGAAGAATTCTTAGATGTTCTTGCAGATTTTAAGTTTGAAGGAGAAATTCATGCGGTGCCTGAAGGAACTCCTTTCGCACCCAACACCCCAATCATGAGAGTTACTGCAAAGCGAACTCAAGCACAGTTTCTAGAATCCGCATTACTAAACACAATCAACTTTCAAACCATGGTGGCTACAAAAGCAAACAGAGTTGCAAGTGCTGCAGGAGATGCAAAAGTTGTTGACTTTGGATTAAGAAGAGGACAAGAAGAAGATGGAGCCATGAAAGGTGCAAGGGCCACATACATTGGAGGCGCAGTTGCTACTAGTAATGTTAAAGCAGGTAAGGAATATGGTATTCCGATATCTGGAACACACGCTCACAGTTTTGTTATGAGTTTTCCAACTGAACTTGATGCATTTCGAGCGTATGTGAAAACATTTCCTGATAACGCAACACTACTTATTGACACCTATGACACTGAACAAGGTGCAAGAAACGCATCAATTGTGGCTAAAGAACTAGAAGCAAACGGAAAGAAACTTGGTGCAGTAAGATTAGACTCGGGAGATCTTGGTGACCTCTCAATAAAAGTACGAGAAATTCTAGATGAAGAAGGTTGTGATTATGTTAGAGTTGTTGCAAGCAATGACTTAAACGAATACAAGATTGATGATTTGATTAATTCTGGTGCGCAAATAGATGGTTATGGTGTTGGTACTGAAATGATCACTGCGAAACCTGTTGCTGCCATCTCAGGAGTATACAAACTTGTAGAAGATGATGGTGGTGCAAAAATAAAACTTGCCCCTGGTAAGAAAACGTATCCAGGAAAGAAACAAGTGTACAGAGTAGATGATGAAGATGGAGACTATTCTCATGACATCTTAGCTCTAGATGGGGAAGAAGTTCAAGGAACGCCACTTTTAGAACTGGTTGTAAAAGATGGACAAAGAGTATCTGCTAAACGGTCTTTGGTAGATATCAGAGAGTATGCGCAAGATTGCGTTGCAAAAATGCCTGGGACTGTTAAAGGAGTTAGGGCTGCAGAACAATATGCTGTTGAAACATCTCCACAACTAAACTCGCTAGTTGACGAACTAACTGGCAGATATGCACATCAAGATGAAACATCTCAAACTAGATTTCAATAAAGTAGTAAGTGTATTAACCACACTAACAACAAATCGAGGAGGTAAACAAAATGAAAACAATCTTTTGGAACGTAGACACGCAATACGATTTTATGAGGAGTGATGACAGCTTCAAAGGCACATTACCTGTAGAGGGTGCAAGAAGTATTGAACCTAACTTAGAAAAATTAACTGAACTCGCGGAAAATGAAGATATCAAAGTTGTAAATAGTGCTGATTGGCATAACAAAGACTCTGCGGAATTTTCTGACGAACCTAACTATCAAACAACCTTCCCGCCACATTGTTTGACGGAAACAAAAGGTGCGGATTACGTGCCTTCAACTCAACCCAAAGATGCTTACAAAGTTGATTGGCAACAGGAAAGTGTTGATGCGAAAGCAGTAACAAACACGAGGAATATTGTATTATACAAAGATGCATTTGATGTTTTCGAAGGCAACCCGCATACTGAAGAAGTTCTAAGCACAATTGCACCTGACAGAGCAATAGTTTATGGTGTTGCAACAAATGTTTGTGTAGACTTTGCTGTTCAAGGACTTCTAGAACGGGGCGTGGAAGTATACGTGCCAACTGACGCCATAAAAGAATTACCTGGACTACCTTTAGAGGCTACTCTGGATGCTTGGCAACAGGCTGGTGCACTTCTAACAACAACGGATGAAGTTTCAAATTATATTTAGGAGGTAGACAAAATGCTCGAGAAAAAAATAATCATTCCAGAAATGGATGCGGAATTAGTAAGTCAAGAAATAGGTGACTTTGTAGTCGATACAGTGAAAAGAGCCAATTCAACTGGTTGTGTTATCGGTTTATCGGGAGGGGTGGATTCAACAACTACTGCTGCCCTAATTAAAAAAGCATTTGACAGTTACAATGCAACACATGATGACACTTTAGAGTTGGTGGGATATGTTTTACCTTCAAGTACGAACATAGATGCAGACACTGAAGACGGAATTAAAGTTGCAGAACGATTGGGAATACGATGTGAGACTCAAAGTATTGAAGGGATAGTCAAAGCGTATGAAGGAACTAATCCTGAAGCACTCTCAAATAATTTCCACAGAGGAAACTTAACTTCTAGAATTAGAGCCAACGTGCTTTCAACAAAGTCTGCTACTGAAAGAAAAACCGTTGCAGGTACGGGTAACAAAGACGAAGATTTTGGAATTGGTTACTACACTCTTTTTGGTGATGGTGCAGTACACATGAGTCCAATTTCTGGTTTGCCTAAACGACTGGTTAGACAAATGGCATCTTACCTTGGTTTTGAAGACATGGCCAGCAGAACACCCTCTGCGGGATTAGAACCTGGTCAAACAGATTTCAAAGATTTAGGTTATGAGTATAACTTTGTAGAACTTGTAACTGAAGGACTTGCTCAAGGCCTAACCCAAGAAGAACTCTACACTCACGGTCAAGTACATCCACTTGCTAAGCAACAAAGAGCATTCTATCATGACAGCTTTGGAGAACACAAGTATCATACTACTAGTGAGATGGTAGACGACGTTATCAGAAGACACGAAAATGTTGCAGCGCCTAAAATGGAAATAATTCATCCACCTAGTGCGCCTGTAACTTTAATTTATCAATAAGGAGGTAAAAATGCCCGCTCAAGATAAGATCCAAGTTTACAGAAATCCAATCCCTACAACTGATATTGTTATTGAATACAACAATGGCGATAAAGATGGAATTGTATTAATCACAAGAAAAAATCCACCGCACGGTATTGCTCTTCCAGGAGGATTTGCTGAACTAGGAATTTCTCTTGAAGAAAATGCGGCGAAAGAAGCTAAAGAAGAAACCGGATTAGAAGTTATTCTCGAGTCTCCTGAATCCCCTCTATGTGTACACTCCGATCCCTTGAGGGATCCTCGTGCACATATGATTAGCGTAACTTACGTTGCAAAAGGATACGGCGAACTAAGAGCGGGAGATGACGCAAAGACTGCAACTCTGTATACCATAAATGAAGTTAGAGATTTACTAGGTCAAGGACAAATTGTGTTTGATCATGAACGAATTCTAATGAAATATTTGGAACATAGGGGGTATGCCTGATGACTGAGTTAGGGATCGTGGGTTTTATTGGAAGATTCAAGCCACTACATAACGGAAGTGCGTCTGCTTTGGAAGCATTATGCGAAACAGCAGAACATGTCGTTATCGGAATTGGTAGCAGCAACCAATACAACGTGAGAAATCCATTTACTGCCGATGAATCGAGAGCGATGATTGACCTGGTTCTAGGTCCCAAATATCAAAACTATTCCCTAGTACAAATTCCTGATTACGCACACTTGCCTCAGTACCGAGATGGTTCAAAATGGAAACAAGAAGTTGTAGAACAATTTGGCGAAATAACACACTTTGTTACTGGTAATGGTTATGTTGCGGAGTTATTGCAAGATACATATGAAGTTCTAACGCCTGTGCAGGCCGTTCCCGGAAATAGAAAACGAGACGTAAAAGCCACAATAGTACGAATAGAACTTGCAACTAACGGAGATTGGGAATGTATGGTTCCAGAACCGGTTGCGGATTATCTAAAAACAAATGGCTTAGTGGAACGCTTTCAAGAAGAATTTGCTGAAGAAACATTAGCAGTACTCTCCCCTGATTATACTCCTTGGGAGAGCACAGAAGAGGAACGAAGACACGTTTACGAGGGAAGATGAAATTAATAATTGACACGGATATTGGAACTGATGTTGACGATGCACTAGCAATCGCTCACGCCGTTAAATCAGGTATAGATTTAGAATTAATCACAACCGTTCACGGAGATACTGAAACTAGAGCGAAGATTGCAAAAAAACTTCTCAACTTATTAGGTAAAGATGTTCCAGTACACATGGGTGAAGAAACACCACTAAAACAAAGACATATTTACACCTCTGGCAGAGAAGGACAAGGCTTTTTAGAAAATGATGATGTGCTAGACATAGAACGTGACGGTATAGATGCGCTAGCGGAAACAATTCTTAGAAATCGCGGAAATATTAACATTGCAGCCATTGGTCCTCTAACAAATATTGCAAAAGCCTTTCAAACTTATCCTGAATTACCTGGCGCGGTCAATCATCTATACTTAATGGGTAATGCCGTAGTAAGATCGAGTGAATATTTCATTAACTATCGATCTCATAATTTCAAAGTTGATCCCGAAGCCGTAGACATTGTGATGGCTGCAGAGGTTGACAAAACAATAGTAACAACTGGAGTGTGTAAACTTAATTTTCTAACTTCCGAAGATCTGCAGCAAATGGGAAAACATCCTTCGCAAGCCGTGAAATATCTTGCAGCGGCAGCACAGGAATGGATGGATTACATCTCTTATCCTGTTGCATATCTTTATGACCCTTTAACTGTGCATCATCATATAGATCAAAGAGTAACCTCTCAAGTATGTTACGCCGCGCAAAGAACTTCAGTAACAACCCATGTTTCAAGAGACTTTAGTAGAACATTTCTAGACTCAATTCTAAGAGGTAATAATTTATGAACTCTGCATTAGTTGTATACAAAAAAAGCAGTTTCGAACTATACGGAAATTCACCCGACAAAGATGTTAGAGATTTTCTCAAAAGCACAAACTCGGATGTAAAAACCATGAGAACTAGTGCTGATACTCAAAGAAGAACCCTAGATCATGTTTTAGATGTATTGCAACGATCTGGGGTACAACACAGAGCCATTTATCGTGCAGATCTAGAACAAGTAGATGAAGATCTAGTAATTGCCGTTGGTGGAGATGGTACTTTTCTAGAAGTATCTCATTACGTAACAACGACTCCGGTTTTAGGGGTAAATTCTGATCCACAAAATAGTGTTGGTTTTTTTATGTCAACAAATAGAGAAAAGTTTGAACAAGCATGGCAAAACATAGAAACCGCAAAACGTAACGAACTCAGTAGGCTAGAATTAACACTAGAGGGTAAACCTCTGCAACAATTAGCGTTAAATGATGTTTTAGTAGCACACTCTAACCCTGCAGCAACAACTCGGTATATTCTAAATACAAAAGAATACAAAAACTCCGGATTACTTGTATGCACCGCTGCTGGCTCAACTGGGTGGATGTATGAAGAAAACGGAAAAGTAATGCCCTTAGAATCCACTAAACTACAATATGTACATCGAGGAACAAGAAACGCTACACCTCAATATGCTGAACAACTACAAGTACATTCACTAACAAGACAAGGTACATTATATGTTGATGGAAATCATTTAGAATACGACTTCACTTTAGGAAAAGAACTGATAATAAAATCTGGCACGCCTTTAATTGCGCTAGGACAATTAAGAAATTAATGAGTCAATCCGTACAACACCGCACGAACCGCATTCCGTTCTCCTTTATCTGAATCTAACTCTTTAGCTAAAGTATCTCCTTGCAAAGGCAAATCAGATACATGACCTACAAAACCAAAACCAACATTAAGATTATTATGATAACGACGTCTTGCTCTATTGATTGCTTCTACACTCTCTCTAACTTCCATCTCTACACATACACAACCTAGATCTCTTGCAAGCCTAAGATCTTCAGGAGATTCGTTTATTACACTAGTAACATTCAAGTTAACTCCTCTATGTCCATTCTCTCCAATCATTCTGTTATGTATTGGATACACCTTTGAGCCGTCTAGAGTTTCTAGATCAACTTCATCAATTATGCCATGAGGGAAAACCAAATCATGTCTTTGCATTCCATATGCTAATCCTCCAACTCGACCTAGCATACCAACTCTTAGAGCCACTCCGCCATTTCTTCTTCCAATAGCGTCATACTCTCTTGTAATCTTATCTAACAATATTCCAACTTGATCAGAATAAACATAACCTAAGTTTAGAATTCTTTCACCTTCAACTTCAATGATTTGTGCATCTAAATATTCACTCTCTCCTTTAGCAACAACATCTGATTGCTTTGCAACAGCACTAGTAGGACCAAAGATGATTTTTCTTATTTCACCAATGTCATGTTCAGGAAAAATTCTCCAGGCATCATATCTTTCAGAAGGAACAAAAAGTCCCATTGTAAAATCATATGCTAAATTATCAAATGCAACATTAGTTTCTCTTGGATCATCTTTTCTTTCTTTTGATTCAAATTTAATATCTTTACCGCTAATCTGAACAAACGCTTCAATCATTTCTTCATATCTTTCTCTTCTTCCAAAACCACTGTATTGTGGAATAAACAAAACACCTGAATGAAACAAAATAGGTTCTCTTCCGTTTCTTTGATTTACTACTGTAACACCATCTCCCATTCTTGTTGAGACTAGTGATTCTAATTCAGAAGGAAGAATACCATTATGCAACTCTATTCTGCTAACATCATCTACAGAAACATTGCTACCAAAAAGCCTATTTAGGGCATAATCGTGGATGTCTGAATCATTAAAAACGCGCGTTTTCATAGAATTAGGGTATTATAAGGGATTTATAAATGTTTCTGAACAGACGTTACTTTCCAGTGATGACTGCCCTCAAACTGCAGAATCTTTAAGTTTTAGCTAATAATTCGCTTTTTGTTGTTAGATATTTTTGCGAATTCATTTCTTCCTCTTTTGGCTCAATTTGAAAGTGTTATTTATTACTCCAATTATGAAGTAATACTTCTATTGAATGATTAAGTGATATTTAAATCCATCCTTTATTTTGTAATTTTTTGAGCCTTTAATCTTTTTGTTTTCATCAATCTGTTAACTTCTTTTGTTGAAATTTCACCTACAAACTTATTTTCCGTTTGTTCTAATATCTTTTCCCTAAGTTTGTAAGTGTTAGCATTCTTAGCATAAGCACACCAACCTTCCAGAAAATCATAAATTTGGTCGTACTCAGTTAATTTTAAGTTATATTCAAACAACAATTCTTTAAGTTTCCTTTCAAACTTCCCTAAATTCTTCTTTTTGAGAAGTTTATGGTATGGAAATATTCTTAATCCTAAAAATTCAACTCCTTTTTGGAGCAGGATGATCCTAGATTTCTCTGGATGTGCTTGTAAAGATAACTTTTCTTGTAAGAATTTATCGATTTTTAATTTGTAATCTTGTAGTTTCTTCTTAGATGCATCAAAAATAACAAAATCATCAACATACCTAATGTAATACTTTGCTCTTAGTTTGTGTTTCATAAACTGATCTAATTCATTAAGATAAACATTAGCAAAAAATTGAGAAGTTAGATTGCCAAGAGGCATACCTTTGCCTTTCACTTTTGTTTTGTAATTTGTTAAAATAGTTTTTATTAACCAAAATACTCTTTCATCTTCAATTTTTCTTTTGAGAATTGAAATCAAAATACTATGATTAACATCTTCAAAATAATGTTTAATATCTACTTTCAAAGCATAAGCAATTCTTGTATGATTCTTAGACACTTTTCTAGCAAAATAATTAAACCTTTTTATTGCCTTAAAAGTTCCTTTGCCAATTCTGTTGGCATAGGAATCATAAATAAACTCTTTTTCTAGGATTGGGGTGATTATGTTACATAATGCGTGATGAACGATTCTATCACGAAAAGCAGATTTACTAATTTTTCTTGTTTTTGGATCACGCAGAATAAAATTTTCTAAAGGTTTTGGTTTGTAGATGTGGAAAATCAATTCACTTCTTAACTTTGATAAATTTTCTTCTAAATTCTCCTCAAATTCAGTAACATAAGATTTCAGAGTTTTGCCTTTTCTTGCATTCTTGAAAGCAAGTTTAAGATTTTGATAAGCACAAAGCTTTGAATAAAGATTTTCCATAAAAACTACCTCTTTGAGTAATAATAAGCCACTATTAGAATAAGCATAAAAGCCTTGCGTAGTGCTGGGGTTATTTGGAGAAAAGACCCGTTATTGTTTAGGTTATTGTTACCATTTGCATTTGAATTGTTATTTAGATTATTAACGAACAACGCCCTCCTCAGTAGCCCTCTCGCCTAGTTGAATGCACCACCACTTCACGCATTAGGTGTCGTGATTGAATTTTATGACAAACAGATATTAGTTTGTCGTAGCGAAAGGACGTGTAGCCCAAGCACTTCCATTACTTCTCATAAAGAAGCAACGCAAGGCCTATTTATTGAAAATACTAACAAGAATAAAAAGCTTTCTAAATTTGAGTGGCTAAATTTTTCGCGCGACTGCCTACGGCGTCTTCGGTGGGGCTACTTGGAGAAAAGACCCGTTAATGTCTAGGTCATTGCCACCATTTGCATCTGAAATGTTATTTAGAATATTAACGAACAACGCCCTTAGTTGATCTTGAGCAGTATTACTTGTAACCCAAAATCTCATTAATTTACTTGCATCTCGGTCAGGATATTGTTGTGCATACTCTGTAAAAACAATCTCGGCATAAGTTTCTAATAATTTTTTATCATCTTCAACTGCTGCTCGCCAAGCAGGATGTTCAATAACTTCTGCTTTTGTTAATCTTTCATTATATTTTCCACTACTGCTGTTCAACTCTACTCCTGCTATTGAATCATAATCAATTACCATAAACGCACTATTAAAATCTTTAGCAATTTCAATCAATGGTTCACATTGAGGAATTAATTTAAATTTAGTTGTGCCTGCTTTGTAAGCAACTCCTGTGCAGGAATCTATCCAACGATTGAATAAACGTAATCTATTTTTAGCGTTATCTCTTGTATCAGTATCTTTATTGCTTTCATAATCATTAACTCTCGCTTCTATATCTTCTTTAAATGTCAAAGGACGATAAATTTTACTGCCATCAGTTCTAACAAACTGAGGATGAGCAGAACTGCTTTCCTTTTCACAGGATTCTCTCAATGCGTGAATTCCTAAGGCCTTAGTGTTAGCTTTAGGCATCAGGATGTAATCACCACTAATCTCCACTGAACCTTCTAAATTACCATTTGGTTCTGGGTCTGGGTCAGTAGGTGGATTCTGAGGAGTTTTCTCTGGAACATAGCCTTCCAACTGTGCAAGAGCTTCCTCTGTAGTAAGCACTCTTCTATTTCCAAAGTCCAATGGTTTTAAAGTTTTTATAGTCATTTTGTTTTACTTCTTGTAATATAAGGTCTGGTTAAATCAATCACCAATTTACCTAAGTTTTTTCCATTATCATATTTAACAACTAACCCCGCATTTTCTAAATCTTGCGACATTGCTGTTGGCGAACCGATCTGTAAATGAAAATAATGGTTTTGTTTAGCTCTTTTAATATAATCATCTTTAATACTACTCCAGTTAGTAACATCTCCATCTGATAAAGAAAACACTAATTGTTCTCTGCCAAACATGTCATTAATTGCATCCATGCTTAATGAAGTACCACCAAACTGAGGAGTTAAAGCCAGTTTCCTTGCTTCTCTTAAATTAGAAGCAGTTTTAGTTGAACTTGAATAATTTGCTAATTTAACTGAAGTATGTTTTAAGGTTCCTTGTTTCCTTAACAATTCCTGTAATCCATACCAGGCAACCAAAGCATGATGATATCTGCTGTTATTTCCCCATTGCCTTTCTTCATCTGCCCAAGGATTCATAACCATGCCAGAATCATCTCCCTCTACAGGCCAAGCCATCGAACCAGAAGTGTCTAACATCACAAACTTTATTTCCGGCAAACTTCTTTTCCTTTCTGTATATTCAATTGGATGATCCTCATGGTATCGTTTAACACTTAATTCTAATTTTCCTTTCTTTCCAAAACCAACTCTGGCTTTAGATAATTTGTCTTTCTGGAGATCAAATTCCCTTTTACCATACCACATTATCGGCATTGTGGTTGTTCTTGTTGAAGCACGAGTTTTAATTTCCAGATTTCTGGCTAACCTTTGGTAAACTAAATCTAAAGATTCAAAATCATCCAAATAAGCAGGCGGTTGAAATCCTAAAGAAGCTTCTTTGCCCTTTTGATATTTCTTCCAAACAAATTTCATTTTAGTTTCTTTATGATCCATCTCATCAGAGAAACCATCAGCTTCTCCTTTTAATGGAGTAAAAGTGACTTTAACATATTCTGGCTGAGGAAGTTTATCCTTATCAATCAATTTAGCAAACTCTTCAGTTAAGATTCTTGATAATTCTGACCAGTTAGTTTCATCTAAACAGTATTCTACTGCTTTTTTTCTGTCAAGAACTAACTTTTTCTCTTCTTTTCTGGTAAAACCTTCTTTTTGTAACTCGCTTAATCCAGAACGTTGCATAAAATTGTCTAATGTGGTTTGAACTTTCTCTTCTCCAGAATAATGTTCCTGTAATAGCTTCCTGCTTCTTTTACCACCATAAAAAATTTGTTGTAATTGCACAAATGCATCAAACAATGGTGATAATTTTTTATCTTTAACGTGTGGAGAGTTTTCTGCATCATCTTTATAACATAAAAACATCCCAACATGGTCTGAACTATTGCCTAATTCAGAATTGTCAAAAATATCTTCTATTAAATTAGCCATATATGCGTAGAGGGTTTGATTTTCATTTACTAACATGTTAGGAAAACCTAATTCTCTTAAAGTTTCTGATACTGGCTCCAAGATGTTTTCAACGTGTAAATCAATTTTTCTAGGACAACCCTGAAAATTTCCACCACCTTTATGATTTAACTCATGCCTTTGAATGGCAGTAAATGCTTCTTTAAATGGATGAGCCACTATTTTTTCTAAATGCTCAGATTTCTCAACATATTCTGGATTATAACCTAGCTCTACCTTTGCGGTAGTTAACAAGTCCATACAACCAGAAAAACTAGGTTTTTTAGAGATTTCTCTAATAGAAACTTCTCCTTTGTAATCAAACCTTGCGGTTTCCTGTTCTTTGATTTCCTCTGTAAGTTCTGCTAAATCCATTTTTTTATTTTTTATGATTGTGATTTTCGAGCGCGACCGCCTACGGCGTTTTCGGTGGGGCTACTTGGAGAAAAGACCCGTTACTGCTTAGGTTATTGTTACCATTAGCATCTGAATTGTCATTAAGATAATCAACGAACAACGCCCTTAACTCATTTTCTGTAATGTTTTCAGTTCTTACCCAAAATCCCATTCCTGTATCTCGGTTATATTTCTCTTTCAATTCTGAAAATACAATCTGGGTATAATTTTCTAATAATGTTCTGTCTTCCTCTACAGCCGTAAGCCAAGCTGGATGTTCTAAAACCTCTGCTTGAGTTAATACTGGTCTGTATTTTACTCCTTCTTGACTACTATCTAATTCCACTCCTGCTATTGAATTATAATCAACAGTTAAGTAACTGTCATTAAAATCTTTGTCAATAGTAACTAATTCTCTGCAAACAGGAATTAATTTAAATTTAGTGGTTTCTGCTTTATAAGCAACTCCTGTACAAGAGTCTAGCCATCTTTCTGTAAACAACTTTAATCTTTCTTCTTTAGTTCTTTCAGAACCATCTGAATTAGTTAAAGTTTCATAATCATTAATTCTGGCTTCTAAATTTTCTTTAAAAGTTAAAGGTCTAACTAGTTTACTTCCCTCAATTTCAACAGTCAGATGGCCTGGACATTCTCCTCTGGCATAGACATCTCTTAAAGCTTGAACACCCAAAGCATAAGTGTTTGTTTTCGCCATTAAAATATAATTCCCAGAAATACTTTCTGAACCCTGAATATTTCCTGGGGGTTGTGGCGGATTAATCGGAGGTTGGTTTTCAGGAAGTTTTTCTGGAACATAACCTTCCAACTGCGCAAGAGCTTCCTCTGTAGTAAGCACTCTTCTACGTCCAAAGTCCAACGGTTTTAATGTTTTGATTGTCATTTTGTTTCACTTTATTTTATATCATGATTTTTTCGCGCGACTGCCTACGGCTTCTTTGAGGGGGCTACTTGGAGAAAAGACCCGTAATTGCTTAGGTAATCGCTACCATTTGCACTTGAATTGTCATTTAGATTATCAACGAACAACGCCCTTAATTGATCTTGAGCAATATTACTTCTCGTCCAAAAACTCATTAGTTTATTTGCACTTTTTTTCTCTGTAAAAATAATATCTGCATAATCTTTTAACAATTCTTTATCATCTTCAACTGCTGTTCTCCAAGCAGGATGTTCAATAACTTCTGCTTTTGTTAATAGCGTGTCATATTTGGCATTACTTCTATCTAATTCTGTGCCCACAACCTTATCATAATTTATTGGAAGATATTCTCCATTAAAATTTTTAACAACTTCAATCAATTCTTTACAAACAGGAATGATTTTGAATTTGGTTGTGCCTGCTTTGTAGGCGATCCCACAACTAGAGTCCAACCAACGATTAAATAATCTTAACCTTTCCTCTTTGGTTCTTTCAGAACCATCGGGATTAGTTAAAGTTTTATAATCATTAACTCTCGCTTCAATATTTTCTTTGAAAGTTAAAGGGCGAACAATTCTACTTCCTGCAATCTCAATAACTGGATGATCTGGACATTTTCCTTCAGAGTAAACATCTCTTAACGCTTGAACACCTAATGCATAAGTACTTGTTTGTGGCATTAAGATATGACTGCCAGTAATCTCCACTGAACCTTCTAAATCACCATTTGGGTCTGGGTCTGGGTCAATAGGTGGATTAGTTGGATTCTGAGGAGGCTTTTCTGGCACATAACCTTCCAACTGTGCAAGAGCTTCCTCTGTAGTAAGTACTCTTCTATTTCCAAAGTCCAAAGGTTTTAAAGTTTTGATGGTCATTTTAATTCTTTCATTCTTTTAACATAAGGATCAACCCAGTCAACTCCTAAGCCTTTCTCTTTCAATTCTTTCTTTAGATTTGTTTCTTGGAAAGAAATATTTGCTTTATTTAACGCCTGAACAGTTTTTTGATCTTTTGGTGCTTTAACTCTGTTGCCCTGAAACTGATAACTAATAATTGTTGGGTCTTGCCCTGCAATCATCATTGGCAAATAATCCCTTAAAGTGTTAACTACTCCAGACAATTTTTCTACTGTTTCATCCATCATTGTCTGATTACGAGCAGCATATTCTTCCTGAGCAACCAGTTCATTAAGATTGCCGTGATAAGTAGTGAATCTAAAAGCTTGTAAAACAGCATCAAGAGGGTCAATCTCTACTTTCTCTCCTAATTTCAATTCAGCAAGGTAAGATAAAGCATAAGCTAAAGTTTTTACTGCTGGAATACTTCTTTCAGAAGAACCTTTAATCATTGAACACAAATCTTTGCCAGTATATCCACATTCATTGCAAAGCATCGGAAAAGCGGCTCCTTTTTCTTTATACTTATCGGTATCACAATAATCTAATCCTCTGCCCACTAAAAACCTAAAAGCAGTAAAATAAGGGTCTAACTGCTTGGCAGCAGTCAAAATTTTTTTGTTAATAGTTAATATCTTACCAGTTAAGTCCTGAGCAGGAGCTAAATCCACTTTAGGATTAGCTTTCCTTTCTTCAATCACCATCTCATCTTCAGGGGTTGGCCTGAAATTAGGATGATCTAAATCAAAAGTTAAGTGTGCTCTGTTCAGTAAAGCACGGTCTAACTCGAAAGTTCCTGAAAAATCTCCGTTCAGTTTGTTTAAGTTAGCAGTAGCCATGAAAAGAGCATATCCATCTTCTCCCAAATTCAATCTTTTTCCGTTAAAAGTATATTTACCATCAGCTAAATCAAAAAACTCGTTTTGTTTTGGGCCAGGAGCACGATTAATCTCATCAACCCCGAAAAATAATCTTTTAACTCGTTCTTCTTTAACTTGTCTGGCAGTATCGCTGTCAAATTTGCCTGAATCTAAATCTACTCTTGTCCTTTCAAACAAATCAGTAATATCAAAACTTGGACGTCCATCAGCCCAGTTAGCCTGTCCAGTTTCTTGGTCTCCACCATAATGATGCCAGGCAACATCACTCATTAATTGAGTTTTACCTCTCCCAGTATCAGAAACAAATAACATGTTTAATCCTGCTAATTCAGCAGCATAAACCACATCAGATAAAGTTAATTCTAAAGTTTTTAAGGGTCTTGCATCTTTTCCTTCTCTATCTAGTTCTGGCTCGCCAACTTTTGCCCTTAAACGAATAGCAGTATTACTATTCACATAATTAGGAAATTTCAATTCATCGTAAGTCAATTCATTCATTTTTAACCTCTGGTTGTAATTTAGTGAAATTTACTTCAACTAAATCTCCACCATTCAAAAATGGATGAAGATTTCTAGGAATAATAAGTACTAAGTTCTTTCCCTGTTTTGCTATTTTTTTAGTTATTGTTAAATTCATTTTCGTTTTGTTTTATATCATGATTTTTTCGCGCGACTGCCTACGGCGTCTTCGAGGGGGCTACTTGGAGAAAAGACCCGCTATCGTATAGGCTAACGCTACCACCTGCATTCGAATTGCTATTTAGATAATCAACGAACAACGCCCTCAATTGGTCTTGAGCAGTATTCCCCATCACATAAAAGCCCATTGCTTTTTCTGGCTGGTTTCCTTCAGAATCTTTCAAAGCTTCAAAAACGATATTACGATATTCTTTCAACAAATCTAAATCATCTTCAAGAGCAGTACGCCAACCAGAATGATTTTCAATTTCCTGTTTAGTTAATGATTGATCATATTTCTCATTGCTACTATCTAATTCAACACCAGACAACGTATCATAATCCACTGGTAAAAAATTTTCATTAAAACTTGAATCAATAGTAATCAGTTTTTTACACACTGGAATTACTTTGAATTTGGTTGTTTCTGCTTTGTAAGCTATACTTGTACAAGAATCAATATAGTGGGCATATAATTTTAAACGTTCATCAAGAGAACGTTCTTCTCCGTTTTCAGCAACAGAAGTATTAAAGTCATCAACTCTTGCCCTAATAGTTTCTTTAAAAGTTAAAGGGCGATAGATTTCACTGCCATCATCTTTAGTAAACAAAAGCTGAGCAGAATTTGGGTCGTTAACACAGGCTTCTCTTAAGGCATGCACACCAAGAGCATAAGTGTCTCCAGAAACTAAATTATAAATTCCAGAAACATTTTCTGAACCGGGAATATTTCCTGGAGGTTGTGGAGAAGTTGTTGGAGTTCTACCATCATCCTGAGGAGATTTCTCTGGAACATAGCCTTCCAACTGCGCAAGAGCTTCCTCTGTAGTAAGTACATTCCCAAAGTCCAACGGTTTTAAAGTCTTTATTTTTGACATTTTTCACATAATTGTTCATTTGTTATAACTTTATTATAGAAAAATAGCAAATTCTTTATAAATGTTTTGTTATTAAATAGTGATAACAAAACGAAGAACATGGCCACTATAAGTCCAGGAATTATTTAAACAGAACTTTCCGTACAAATTCCGTACAAAATTAATAAACTCTTTTGTCCCCACATAGTCCTACAAAACTTAAAAGTGTAGCCACAATTGGCTACAAGATTAATAAACAATTTTTTGTCCTACAAATGTCCTACAAAGTTTAAAAGGGACCCTGATAGACTCAAAAATTAATAAACGTTGTATACACAAACGATATACAAGACTTATAATTAACTTTAATCTCTGGTTTATGTGCACGGGACGCACATAAGAGTTAAATACCGACAAAATGCCGTACAAATATTATATATTCAACAAATAACCAACAAAAACAAAACTCGGAGGTACTTTAACATGACATATAAAAGAGAACCTTTAGAGGATTATGAGATAGATGTTCTAAGAAAAGCCTGTAAAACGTTTGAAGAATCACTAATAATTAACGTTTTACTGGAAACAGGAATGAGAGTTTCTGAATTAGCCAAGTTAGAGAAAGACCAAATCTCTTGGCAAAGAGATTGTATAACTACAATCGGCAAAGGTGGAAAAAGAAGAGTTATTCCGATGAGCAGTAGAACTAGATTCTACCTCGCCGAACATTTCAAAGATAAACACAGAATTAAGTACGGAAGCAGATGGATACAAAAGATAGTAAAACGTGTAGCAGAAAAAGCCAAAGTGATGAAAAAAGTAAGTCCTCACGTACTGAGACATACTTTCGCTGTCTGTTATTTACATAGAGGCGGAAACGTGAGGGCTTTGCAGGGAATTCTCGGGCATAGCCATATTCAGACAACAGATATGTATCTAAACTATTCAGGAACGAGAGTTTTAGAAGATTTTAAGCGAGTGTGGGAACAATGAACACTGAAGAAAAATTTGTTGGCATTGTTACAATTATCTTGGCTATAAGTGTTATTTTAGCAATTCCCACTTATTTTTACAAAGAAAAAATTCTGGTAATAATTCACCCAATTCTAAACCTTAACTGGAAATTGATTGGAATAAGAACTGCTGTAGCAATAATTTCATTATTTATTTTGTATCGGATTATTCGTTACATTTACCGCAAGATAAAATATAACAAAGAGAAAAAGGAAGCAGAAATTGAAAGAATAGAAAATACACGAAACAAACTACGGGCATTAATAAGAATAACTCTGGGGAATTTATCTCCTGAAATGATGAGAGAGAAGTTAGACAAAACTAAAAAAGAAATTGAAGCAATTAGCCCAGAGATTAGGGATGAATTTCAAAAGGAGATAAAAGAATTCTATGCTGAAAAGAAAGATATTATCAAAAGAAAAATAAGAAAAGAGGAATTACTTAAACAACAGAAATTAGAACAGGAAGAAAGAGAACGTCAGGAAGAGGAAAGAAAAGAAAGAGAACACAAGAGTAAAGTAAAAGAATTATATGATTTCAAACTAAAAAAGAAAGACCCAGAAGCAGTTCCTACAGACAAAACATATTCAAAAAGAGTTATTAGTGAAGCCACTTGGGAAGCAAGAGGTTATTTCAGTGAACAACAGGAATACAAAGAAAACCGAGATGAAGCAATTGAGTATTACAGAACCCATGACTTAGATACTCAACCACATTTTGAAGATGAAGAAAAGGAAGAAATCTGGGCAGAAGTAAGAGATGATATTGAGAACAAGAAAATTGAACTGAAAAAGAAAGTTAAAATTGAATTTCAGGGTGAGAAATTAAAAAAGAATTTCTATCGTGCAGATGAGTTTGATGAAGATGAAAAAAGAATTGCTAAAGCACAGGGTTTTAAGTATGTGAGAGTACCTAACTTAGATGGTTTTCTTCGGGGCGGATTTTATATTAGGAAAGAAAACCCCAGAGAAACAGATTATCACTTTGTAATGAAGCACCTCTTTGCTGAGTTACATGATAATATCTATGTAGAAGAAACAATTGACGGCAGAAGAATTGATGCAGTTTTCCTCTTGGAAAACTTCAAGTTGGGAATAGAGGTTGAAACAGGAGCAAATAGAGAAAATTATTTGGCTGCGAAAATCCAGTGGTTAAATAAGAACTTTGACCAATGGATCTTCGTCTGTCCAAAGAAACTAGAAGCAAAATATGACAAGTATGTTAACAATAAAAAAAGTTTCTGCATGAAACCTAAGAAAGCAAAGGAGTTTATTGAAAAAATATTAATTTCAGCAGAAGAACCGATGAATGACCGATAATTTTTCGGTGAGAACCTCCCAGCCCACAAAATCTTGGGCTTTGGGACGTTCTCACAGGCGAATTATATATGGATATATTACGGTGAAAACATATCTAATATACGGAGGTAGATAAATATGGAAATAGACGACCATTATTCAAGTGCTTGGTTTTTGTTAGTAGCACTGGCAGGAGGTATTGTGGGGTTGTTTGCTATTATTGGCAATCATCTAACAGTGTTTGTTGGAGAAATACTTAGGACAGCTTTGGGTGTGATTGGTTTGATGGCTGTCTCTGGAACAAGTATTATTGTGGCAATGTGTGTTTCAATGATACGTACTGCAAAAGGGTAGAGTTTTTTCTACCCCCATAATATTCTTTTGGGGGGAAGTTGCTTAAGAGAAATATAGGTTGATATTATAGATTCTCATTCTGGGTCAATGACCCATAAATGTCTCATAAATGTCCCATAAGATTAATTGAGTTCATAATAGGCTCCTTTCCGTTCGCCCTTTTGCTTAATTACTTGTTTCTTTACTAATTGTTGTAAATCTCGAGTGAGTGTTTTTCTTGAAACTCCAACACACAAGTCTTGATAATCTTTATTAGTAATTTTCTTGTTTTTAATGAGGAACTTAATCGCTTTTCTTTGTCTTTCATTCAAGTCAGCCAAAATTTCGTCACTAATTCTGTATTTCCTTAGTGTTACAACGAGACCACCTGCTTTTTCTTCAAAATGAGGTTCTGGTAATCCGTTTTTCACACAAGCATTAATGATATCATTTGTTCCAGTTCCTAATTCTTCAACAAAGTTAATCATATAAAATTGTTTAGCAATAAAAGGATTTCTTGGGATTGAACGATGTTGTCTTTCCAAATCCTCCACCGTCAATTCCTTTGGAAGTCTCCCAGGATTAAGAAATTCTATCCTATCGTCAAAAATTCTAATCTGAACATGAGATGAACTTTCATAATCTCGGTGAGCAATGGCATTCACAATAGCTTCTCTGATTGCATCTGGTGGAAATTCATATTTTTCTTTCCTTTGAATTTCTCCAGGAACAAGTTCAACAGATTTTCTAATGTTTTTTAGTACAAATCTCTCTGCTTCCATGACTTGATCAATAATATTTCCTGAAATAACTTCAAAGTCAATAAATGGTTTAACTGGCTTAATCCCTTTAAACCGCACTCCTTTTACTTCTGCTTGTAAGAAAAATTTCTGCGGACTTTTAGCAAACAATAAAATCGCTGCATTCGTTAATTTTTCATTTTTCAATAAGTTTAGTCTCATAAGTGTTTCTTTTATTGGAAGCCCTTCCTCAAGATTTGAGTTTCTTTGCTTTTTTGATTCTCTAACAAACCACTGCACTTTCTCTTCATCAATATCTTTTAGAGTTGCTTCTTTACAAACTAATTCTGTAATATTAAACCCAACACTCTCTTTAGCTAGTTTTCTTATTTCTTCTGAAGTAAGTTTTCTATTTGTTTTTCCCACCCGCTTAAAAGCACTCCTCTTAGCAAACACTGGCTTGAAAGGGCTTTCCTCTACTTTGATAGACAAAATCTCTTTTCCTTGCATTTCATTTATTTCAACTGATGGAAATATAGTTGGGTCAGTATTTTGTTTAATTTCATTAGTTAAATTTTCAATCTCTTTGCCCTTAATTTCCATTCCAACAACTTCTTTAACAGAACCATCTTTATTTTCTTCAATACCGACTAAGATTTCTCCGCCTTTAGAATTTGAAAAAGCTGAGATGGTTTCTAGAATTTCATTAGTCTCTGCTAAAGACCTTTTCAATTCCAAAGTTTCAGATTCTTTCATCTTTTCTTTAGTGTTATTCTAATTATATTAAAATCTTCTGTTTGTTCCCGCTCTAAACAAACCCACCCACTTGACTAAGTATGTTTAGTTTATTCTGATATTCTTCCAGACTTAATTCATCATTAGCAAACTTTAACTGCAATAACTGAACAGGATCAGTGATGTTATGATTCATTTTCTTCTTGCTTTTTCCAAAAGCACCATTAATCTTATTCTGTAAGTCTTTGTTGCTGATGTGGGTATAAATTTGGGTTGTGTGAATATCTGCATGACCTAAAGCACGTTGCACATAATAAAGATCAACACCTTTCTCTAAAAGAAAAGTGGCGTAAGTATGTCTAAGAGTATGAAAACTATAGGCGTGTCTTTGCTGTCCGTGACTTGTCACTTCAGTTTTAATCAACAATTCTGCCTGCTTCAAATATTTCCTAAACTTATTAGATAATATCGCAGGGGAAACTTTTTCATTATACATTCCAGCAATAACAAAATCTTTCTCGTTGATTCTAAACCATTTCTTTAAAATTGGTTTAAGTTTCTCAGGAAGCATTACATATCTGTCTTTGCTTCCTTTTCCCTGCACAACTTTGATTTTCTCGTTCTCAAAGTCAATATCCCTCTTTCTGAGACTACAAACTTCACTTATTCTTAGACCGCAACAGAGAGCGATTAAACAGGCAATAAACACGTCTGTTTCTTTAATGTAAGTGAATAAAGAAGTTAATTGTTTCTTGTTTAATATGTTAGGTAATTTTCTCTCTTTTTCTTTAATTTTTCTGAAATTCACCATCTTACATACCTCTAACTAATTGTAAGCCTAATTGCTTAATGCTTAGCTGTAAACTAGTTTCTGTTTCGTGTCTTCGCTCAAAGAATAGCTTACTGGCTTTCTTCTGACTTAAGTTATGATTCCTTAACTGAAATCTAATGTCTTCAGGAACACGCTTCAATAAAGCCCAGCGGTAAACTGTGTAGGGATTGTAAGAATTTTCTATCAAAGTATTATACACTAATTTATCTTTCCCTAACAACATTATTTTCTTTTTGTTGTAATGGTATGTTCCAATTTTTCCCAAAAGTTTACACAATTCCCGAATTTCTATCTCGGGAAAGTGAACTTCTACTAATTTTTTAACTTTTTCTAGCTCTTCAAAGATATTTTTACGTATTCTAGCCATTTTTTCCGAACCTCTTATTTCTTAGTTCTCTCAAATAGCCAAAATATAGGGATAGAAACGCTGTGTCTCAAAAATTCGCAGATTATAAATGTTTCGCCAAAACGCCACTGAAAAGTGGTGAATAGGAGGGTGTGGCTCATTTTTTGTTATGTTCAATGGTTTTATAACCTTAAAGGATCTCCACAACTCGTGAACTTTTTCAAGAAAAACTGGATACTTAGCATTGGTTTGGCTTTACTAATACTCGGGGTAGGTCCACTTTTAATAGTAATATTATTATCGATCATAGGGATTTTAGACAACCCAAATCCCATTGGCTTAGGATTATTAGCATTCATAACTCTCTGGCCATCAATCATTCTATTAATTATAGGATTCATTTTCTTAATAAGAAACAATAAAAAAAGTGATTGACTATTTCTTACCATAAACAATAACGCAATCATTATCTGTGCCATTCGCATTCATAGCTTTCTCAAAAAGAGTTTTATCAACTTTTTTATGAGGTTCAGCACCCTTTGGACCTGACTCGTGATAATAGAGGTTAGATTCATCATAGCCTGTTAGAACAACAAAATGACCTTGATACTCGCCATCTATTTCTGCCAAGACATTATGATCAATCAGAACCAACGGCACATGGCCATTTTCAATTTCAGATTCAATTTCGTTCAGTGATAGAATTCTTTTCTCAAATACATCATACTTCAAAAGCTCTTGTATGGATTCTAAAACAACTGGCAAGTCAGTAAACTTCAAAACAGTTTTTGCGTCATTACCAAAGTGCTTTAGTATAAATGGCTCTCCTTCTAGAAAAGGTTCTAAATCTGTTTTAGAATAATATTTAACTTTCAAACTCCTATTGTGCAAAACAGTTACAATTTGAGAAGTCCAAGTCCAAAGTCCTTCTTTACGTTTAGTAAGTTTATCTAATTCATCTAAAGAAATTTTAGTATCTAGAAAGTATTCAATAACGCACTTCATAGCAACCTGCATGCACTGTTTACCGTCATTATCGTTCTTGTAGAATGGAATATCTAATTTCATTTCAAATGTATCTCAACAATATCTTGATCTTGCAAAATATGTTTCTTCATTAATCTCTGTCCGGGAAATTTAGCTGATGGTCCCCATACTTTTGAATGTTTAAACTTCTTCACAAAATCCTTGTGCAACTTTCTACACATTGCTTCAATATTAGAACCTACAGTCATAATCAAAGGTTCCCCCATATCTGCTTTTTTACCTACTTCTTTACAATATATTCTCATAAAATCTAAGTTAGAGAAAATCATTTCCTTAAGTTCATCTATTCCAACTCCACTCTTTGCAGAAATACACAAGTCAGGATTTAATTCTTGGTTCAATTCTTCTAATCTCTCATCATCTACCAAGTCAATTTTGTTCATCACAGTCAACATAGGAATATACTTTTTATTACCTTCAATTATATCAATCATTTCATCTGCATCAATCACAGATCTAATTACAACATCTGCATTATTAAGTCTAAATTCTTTAAGAATTGATTTTATAGTATCATTACTTAACTTAGGCAACCTAACTGTTTTACCTATACTTATTCCGCCTTTAGCTTTCTTCTTAATAACAACGTCAGGTTTTTCTTTATTCACTCTAACATTAGAATCATATATCTCGCGCAAAATTACTTTATGCGCTGCAGGACGCAAAGGATCCAACAATACTAATACTAAATCTGCATTTTGCACAACAGATAAAACTTCTTTACCTCTACCTCTACCCATTGCTGCTCCTTGCACTATACCGGGAACATCTAATATCTGTATTTTTGCATCTTTATATTCAAGCAAACCTGGAACTACATCCAGCGTTGTAAATTCATAATCTCCAACTAGAGATTCGGCATCAGTCAATTGATTCAACAAACTTGACTTACCTGAACTGGGAAAACCAATTAGAATAACAGTACCATCTCCTGATTTTCTAACACAATAACCTGAACCTTTCTTGCCACCTGAACTTCTTGATCTTTCCTGATCCTTCAAACGAGCAATCTTGGCACGTACCAACCCATAATGGTGCTGAGTACGTTTATTGTACTGCATAGTAGAAAGCTCTTTCTCTAGATCCTTTACCTTTTCAAGATAGTCAACCATAGGTTCTAACCTGAACACGCCCTATTTAAATATTTGCCACAAAAGCCTGGATTCACAAAATATATAAACCCTTTAAGAATCAATAAAATAATGATAAACGAGACAATCAAGTATTCTGTGCTTGGACAGACTTTTTCATTTGCAAGAGATCTATTTGAAGGATTCTTTGCAAAGATTGTAGTGGCGCTCGTAATACTTCTGGTGGGTTTTATTTTAGGTAAGTTTGTTGGTAAAGTAGTCAAGAAACTAATGAGTGAGATAGAAATAAACAATATTCTAGGTAATGCTACTGGAGTTAACATAAGAATTGAAGAAATCATATCAGGATTTCTAACTTATTTCATTTATTTTCTTACAATAATCACTGCATTAAACCAATTAGGATTAACAACAACAATCTTAAACATGTTGAGTGCGGCAGTAATAGTGATCATTATTATCTCAGTATTCTTAGCACTAAAAGATTTCATTCCAAACGCGTTCTCTGGATTCTTCATATTTAGAAACGCATTCCTTAAAGAAGGCGACTGGATAAAATTTAAAGGCATCGAAGGGAAGATAACTCAAATTAATCTTCTTGAAACTAAAGTAGAAACCAAGAATAGAGACATTTTGTTTATTCCAAACTCTGCTTTAACTAAAACAGAAGTTGTTAAAATGGAATTCAAGAAAAAAGCTAAGAAGAAAACTTCTAAAAAGAAAAAATCTTAAATTGTTTCTAACAAAGAAACTACATTCCAAATCTGAGTTCTAGTATACGGTTGCATGTTTGAATCTTCAGATATATCGTCAAGTTCAGTAAGTGCTTTATTTATTCTAATAGAAACTTCAGAATCGTCTTGCAGGACACCAATAATGCCCATTATTTTACTTTTAATATTTCTAGGAACAGAAGTATCGTTTTGAAGCTCGCTTAATGCTTCGATAATACCGACCATTGGGTCGTCCATAAATGTAGATTCTGATGACATCTTACTTGCCTCATTTCTTCATGCTTTCAAGAACTTCTTTCTGCATGGCTTCTGCTTTTTCTCTAAGCTTTTCTTCCTGTGTCTCTATTGTTTTAATTCTAAGCTCTGTTGACTCTTTTTTAGCTTCGAGATCTTTCTTTAATTCGTCTTTCTTAGAAGCAACCATAATGTTACCTACAATTTTGTAAGCTTCATCAGTTTTTTCAATCTCGTTTAGTGCAGAATCAACTTCTAACATCTGAGATTGGAATGATTGTTTTTGAACTAGAAAATTTTGAAGATTTTGTTCGATAAGTTGTAGTTGTTGGATTTTTTCTTGTGCTTCTTTATTTTCACTCATTTTATTTCCCCCATCTTTTCATAGATAGACAACAACTGTGTTATTGCACTTAATGTTGCACGTAACGCTGTAGCGTCTTTCGCCTCAACATGAAACTCGAGACGATCATCATCTTTCTTTATAGTGAACAGAGATCGTTCTCTTTCACTTATCTCAGTCAGCATGCATTTGTAAACGGTATCAACATCTTCTTTGATGTTAACAACAACACTGTATTTCATTTTACAATGCCTTTACAACCGTAGCTCTGCCTCTAGGTTTGTACAACATCTTAGAACCACAGTACGGACATCTGATTTTCTTTCTCAAATATTCGAGACCGACTTGTTTATTACATTGAAAGCATTTATATTCGACCATTTTTAGTATGAACCAAGCTCAGTTATCTCTGAACTTTAGGACTGTAAGCTTTAGCTGCGAATTTTTTATCGCATTTGTCGCACTGCCAGATACCTGCAGCCAATCTCTTAAGTTTTTGCCAAGTACAGAAAGGACATTTCTTTTTACCTTTATGCTGACTCTCTACTTTAGAAAGTTTATTTCTTAAAGTTCGGCCATATCTTGGTCCAAACCGCTTTGCTGATGATAATTCTTTAGGAACCGCCATTTTTTACCTTCTCAGAGCCTTAAGCTCTACTTCTCGCGAAATTTCAATCCATATATAAATGTTATGCTATGGGGCTAGGAGGATTTGAACCCCCAGCGCAAGGTCCCAAACCTTGAATGCTAACCAAGTTACACCATAGCCCCGGATACTTCAGGGTTTTTATTAGCTGTTTTTAAAGCTTTTGCTTACCTGAGACTATCTCTATATAATAGCGGGCGAATATTTATAAAGACCCTTGTTTTCCACCTATAAAGAGGCTAAAATGTCAATATCTGCAAAAGAGCAATACAAGTTAAAGAAGCTAATAAAGGAGCTTTCCACTTATCGAGGTAGACATACCGAGCTTGTTACAGTATATGTTCCTGCAGGATATGATCTTAACAAGATTATTTCTCATTTACAACAAGAGCAAGGCACTGCTACAAACATTAAGTCCGCATCTACTAGAAAGAATGTGGTTGATGGTTTGGAAAGAATGATACAACATCTTAAGTTGTACAAAAAAACTCCTGAAAATGGATTATGTGTTTTCTCAGGTAACGTTGCAGAACGTGAAGGGCAAAGCGATGTTAAGGTTTGGAGTTTTGAACCACCTGTTCCTTTGAATCAACGTATTTACAGATGCGATAAAACTTTTGTTCTTGAAGCACTAGAAGACATGATAGAAGTCAAAGAAGTTTATGGCTTAGTGGTTTTAGATCTAAGAGATGGAGATATTGCTTTGCTTAAAGGAAAAACAATAATTCCTCTTCAATCTACTCATTCCGAAGTTCCTGGTAAACACAAAACTGGTGGTCAATCTGCACAAAGATTTGAAAGACTAAGAGATGGTGCTGCATTCGAGCACTACAAAAAAATTGCAGAGTACATGAAGAATCAATTTCTTACTATGACTAACCTTAAAGGTATTATTATTGGTGGTCCTGGTTCAACTATTAGTTCTTTTATGGAAAAGAATTATCTTACTGGAGATTTGAAGAAAAAGATACTCGGAACAAAAGATCTTAGTTATACTGGCGATTTTGGATTACAAGAATTATTAGAAAAAAGTTCTGACATATTAGCTTCTGAAGAAGTCTCACATGAAAAACAAATTATGCAAAAATTCTTTGGCTACCTAGCAACAAAACCTGGGATGGTTAGCTATGGTGAAGATCATGTTAAAAAGCATTTAAAGATGGGTGCAGTCGATTCATTACTTATCTCTGAAAATTTAGATGACGAGAAGATTGAAGAGTTTGAAGAGATGGCAACAGAACAAGGAACCACGGTTGAGATTATTTCAACAGAAACTCGAGAAGGTGTTCAATTAAGAGACATGGGTATGATTGCTGCTATTCTAAGATATAATGTAGATCTTTAAGAAGATCTTCTCATTCCTGATGCGGCTTCTAGATTTCTAAGATCATCCATTGCAAAATCCTTAGGACCTTTATAAATATCTTCAACTTGGCTGTATAGTCTATCAAGAATTCTTGGAGTTAACTGAACTTTTCCTCTAAACAATGCAGCATCTCCCTCTGCAGGTTTGATTCTTTCTGCAATTGCCCTTGCATATTCTACCAAACCTGAAAAAACATACAGTATACTATCTGAAGACATTTTATCTTCAAGACCTATTGGTGGTATGTCCATAAATGGTTCTAGTATGTGAGTTGGTGCACCTACAATTCCAAGATATTTCATTGCAGCTACAACATCAAGTAATGGTACACTACTCTTGCCATAATCTAAGCTTTCGTCTGGAGCTCTCAACACATCTGCTAAATCGATGGGCCTGCCTCTATCTTTATCATTAACTCTCAACTCTAATCTGAAAGTCCAAGTACTTCCGCGCTTGTTTAGTTCTTCGCTTGGAGTTAAAGTGTTGGCGGACAAAGAAATATCTACATTATCGCCTGGTCTAAGATCATAGCTCTCTAGTACTTTGTCAAGTCCTGTGGTCATGATATCCCCCAATACCTAGAACTACAATACAAAACTTATTTATAAAGTTGTTCCTTGACAGAAATAACAACTAATTAAGTAGAATTAGTAACTTAGGCGGCTTCTACTCTGTTTCGGCCCTTTTCTTTTGCTTTGTAAAGCGCACCATCTGCTGCTTTTACCATTTGTTCTCTTAATTTTGTAACATTTGCACCAGCTATTACTTCTACTCCGCCTTTTATGTTACAACTACTTGGAAAAGTAGCAACTCCAATACTAATTGTAACCGGTTTCTTACCATCTTTATCTAAAGGGTCATACCAAGGCTCTTTATTTTTCTTCAATCTTCTTGCATTTAATTTTCTACTATCTTCCATTACTCTTTTTCTAACTCTGTTTGCAACTGTTATCGCCGCATTTTTATTTGCTGTAGAAAGTAATATCAAGAACTCTTCTCCACCATATCTAATAACGGGATCAATTTTTCTGTCTGCTTCAAACCTAACAGCATCCCCCATACTTTTAACAACCATTCTCAATACATCATCACCTACTGAGTGACCATATCCTCCTTTGTCCGGATCATTAAATGTTTTAAAGTTATCAATATCTAAGAAAAGTAAAGAAAACTCTCTACCTGTTCTAGTATAATTTAAAACAAAGCTGGGAAACAATCTGTCTTCAAACTCTGGACGAGATATCGCTCCAGTTAATCTGTCTCTGTGAGCCAACACAACTTGTCTGGCAAGTCTAAAAGAATCTTTCTTAGCTTTAAGCAACACACCCTTTTCGGCATGTGTTATGAATGCTCGTGCTCTCTTTGTCAAAAACTTATGATTTTTACGTAAAGCACGAAAGAAATCAAGAACTTCTGATGGTGAAGTCATAATTCTATAATCTCTTAATACCTCTGGAAGATCGACTTTATTTCTAAATACTGATACTTTATTCCACCAATGTTGGTTTTTTTCAGAAATAATTTCTGCAACTCTGTCTTCTGCAGTAACCTTATCATCAAGAAATTTTTGAAATGGTTTATAGAAATTCTCTTTAAGTTCAAGATGGAATTCTGTTAATTCCTTATTAGTTCTCCTTAGTCTAATCGCGTATTGCTCAATTTTTCTCCATTCTGGTGAATTTAACTTTAACTCTGCATCTTTATATGATGCGATCGCCCTCAAACTATCGAGCTCGAGTCTTATTCTATCTCTTATCAAACCGACAACTCCACGAAAATGATTTAGTAGTTCTGCCAAATGAACATCAATAGAATCAACCACTTGTTCTTTTCTGTGTGCAAATTTTAATCGCGTTTTAACTTTTTCTAATGTTTTTCTAGTTGTAAGGCCCTTCTCCAATCTTGCGTCATTAAGCGATTCATAAAGTGCAAAAGTTAAATTCTCTTCATCCTTAGTAAGATCCTTATCTTTCTCTAACTTGGCTTCTACGTCCTGTTCATCGTAGACTTTTCGATTAATTAATGCCTTATCTGCGTCAATTTCTGCGATTACTTTATTCATTAAACGAAATAGTTCTTCACCTTCTATCCAATAATTTTTAGTTGCAGATCTTTTAGTAAGAAGAATAATTCTTTTTACTCTGTCAAGATGTATTCTGACTCTGCGAAAATAGTCTGGAAGATCTTTTATGAAATGCTTCTGATAATCTGCCAACTCGGCCATTTGTTTAATTACTTCTTCTATATGGTGATTAGAACCATCATCGCCGCTCATACCATAATAACTGCTTTACAAGGTTTATAAATTATTCCTTTAAGTAGTAGATAATTAACTGCGTTTTCAAAAATAATAAAAACTAAAGCAAAGTAGAGAACATTATGACTGATATGAATCTAATTGAAGAAGCTTACAACAAGCTTTATCCTGGTAGGGATTTCAAATACAAGACAGATCTAATTTATTCTGGAAGATTCAAAGATTATGGGGCTAACGTCAGACTTTCTGGAAATCACATTGAGTTTAATTTATGCAGAAAATGGTTTCCTGTTGATGGTGAGATTAAACTTGGTTTAATACAAGAACTTTTACTAAAATTGTTCAAGAACAAAAGAAAAAAATCTTATTATATAGATCTCTACAACAATTTCATAAAGAATTTACACATTGCAATTCCCAAAAATAACATTGATCCTGATCTTAAAGAGTCATTCGACAGAGTTAATGAACGTTATTTTTTGGGCGGAGTGGAAATGCCTAACTTAGAATGGGGATCACACTCTACAACCAAACTTGGAAGTTATGATTTCAAAACAGATACTGTTAGTGTAAGTAGAATTTTTGAAAATGAAGAACTTAACTACCTAGATTACATAATGTATCATGAATTACTACATAAAGTTAGAAAGTTTAAAACAAATTCTTCTAGAACTACTTATCATGATAAAAAGTTCAAAGTTTTGGAAGGAATATATGAAAATCAAGAACAAATTGAAAAGGAGCTCTCAAAGATTGCTAGAAAAGCCAGGCTCAAAGGTTTCTTTGGATTAAAGAGATAAGCACTCTAGTTTCTCCTTTTTTGTCTCTACGAAGCACATTCTGCCCTTCTCACGCCCAAAACAACCTAAAACGGCCATTTTTTCCGAAAACTATTTAAATGGATTTTCGCGATTTTAACTTAATTAACCTATTGGGGGTATAAACAGATGACACAATCTAAGAGGCTACTTCCTCTTGCGGCAATGGAGAAGATCCTTAAGCTAGGCGGTGCTGAGCGAGTCTCAGACAAGGCAAAGGTTGCTCTTAAGCAAGTCGTTGAAGAAGCTGCTGAACATATTGCTGAGAAGGCCGTTAAGCTTGCAGTCCATGCAGGAAGAAAGACTGTAAAGGCTGGGGACATTAAATTAGCAGCAAAGCAGTAGAGCCAATAAATTTATAAATGAGGGTCAAAGTTCTCATAATTTGTACGATTTATATTCCTGATTTAATTTCGTGAAAAGGAGGAGTTTATTATGAAAAAGTTAGCAAGTGTTGGAAGTTTACAAAAAGGAAGTTATATCATCGTTGATGGTGTGGCATGCAGAGTCACCAGCACTGCAACTTCAAGGCCAGGAAAGCACGGTCATGCTAAAGTTAACATGATGGCTGTTGGTTTAATTGATGAGAAAAAGAGAAACGTGGTCTTACCAGGTCACGATCAAGTTGAAGTTCCGGTGATTGATAAGAGAACTGCTCAAGTTCTGTCTGTAACAGGAGATGTTGCAAACGTAATGGACTCAGAGAGCTATGAAACATTCGACATGAAGGTCGATGATGAATTTAAAGATCAAGTCGTAGAAGGTTGCCAAATATTATATTGGAACATTCTAGGAGATAAGGTCATTAAACAGATTAAGAGTGATTAAATATGGCGAAATTCCCAGAAGCTGATGCACGATTATTCAAAAACATCTTCGTATGTAAAGTATGTAAGAGTAAGGTTAGAGCACCTAACTTGAAAGTACTTGCAGGCAAGATTAAATGCAGAAAGTGCAGCTCAAAAGCATTAAGGACAGTGCGTAAAAAATAAGATGATAGACCTGCAATCCGCGGCTGCCATTGTTTTTCTTATCTCATTGTTATCATTTTTTCTAATAAAGCGTGCACAGTTTACTATTCAGAAGATTTTTGGTCCTGTATTGTACTTCGGAATGTACAAGACTAAGTTAGGATTAAAATCTATGGACGGTCTTGCTAAGAAATTTCCTAGAACCATAAAAGTCGCCGGTTATATTGGTGTTGTTCTCGGTTTTGCTGGAATGATTCTAATTGCATACTCGCTTATTGACAGTTTTCTAAAATTATTATTTGTTGAATCTGCTGTATCTCAGGTTGCTTTAGTTCTACCATTTAAAGTCAAAGGCGGATTCTATGTTCCATTTCTATATTGGATAATCTCAATCTTTGTTATTGCTACTATACATGAGTTTGCACACGGTGTCGTTGCAAGAAGATATGCTATAAAGATAAAATCTAGCGGATTTGCTTTTTTAGGTGCAATCGTACCTATAATCCCTGCCGCATTTGTTGAACCTGACGAAAAACAGTTAGCAAAAAAACCTAAGCTACAGCAAATGTCTGTATATGCTGCAGGTCCTATGGCTAACATTGTGTTGGGAATCGTTTGCGCATTACTATTATTTGCATTAGCAACACCTGTCGCAACTGGTGTAGTTGATTATGATGGTGTTGTAATAAAAGATTACACTCCTGGCAATCATACATACCCTGCTGAGAAATACAATCTTCCTATAGGGGATAAAATTATTGGCATAGATGATTATAATATTGTTTCAGTAAATAATTTTACCGATGTACTGTTAAGACATGCACCTGGTGATCAAATAACTGTAATAACTCATAAAGCGAGCTTTGATGTAACTCTTGATGCACATCCTGAGAACAACAGTAAAGCATACATGGGTATTTTCTTAGAACAAGGATCAAAGATTAAAGATTCGTTTGCAAACTTATTTGGTAAGTGGACTGGTAAGTTTATACTCTGGTTTTTAGGCCTACTATACTGGCTATATTTACTAAACATCGGTATTGGTTTGTTCAACTTACTGCCTCTTGGGCCTATTGATGGTGGAAGAATGCTTCAACAAGGGTTATACGCTGTTATGAAAAAGAAACTTGCAGACAGCATTTGGAAATACACTGGTTTGTTCTTCTTACTACTAATAATAGTTAACATAGCATTTGCATTCATAAGATGAATCCTGACTCACTTCACGTGGTGCTTGTTGAACCAAGAAACTCTGGCAACATCGGTGCAATTTCTAGAGCTATGGCAAACTTTGGTTTCAAGAATCTTCTACTACTAGATCCTAAAGTTAATCACTTATCTCAAACCGCAAGAAATCGAGCAAAACATTCTCAAGAAATCCTAACTAAAGCAAAGAAGACTACGTTTAACAAACTAAAAAAGTTTGATTATGTTATTGGTACAACAGGAAAACTAGGTTCTGACTACAACATAACGAGAACGCCTATACAGATTGAAAGTTTAGCAAAACGATTAAGTCAAGTTAAAGGAAAGAAAGTCGCACTTATTATTGGAAGGGAATCCTCTGGATTGCTAAACAAAGAGCTAGAACTTTGTGATTTCATTGTACACGTACCCACTGACAAAAAATATCCTATTATGAACATTAGCCACGCAACTAGTACTCTGCTTTACGAATTATCTAAACAATCTCACTCAAAACGCCTTGAGGATGAGTTTCAACCAATTGGCTCAGAAGAAAAGACGCGACTACTGAAGATTATTAATCAAGCAATAAAAAATCTGCCATTTAGAACTAAAGATAAACAAGAAACACAGAAAAAAATTTGGAAACGAATAATTGGGAAGAGTTTTCTTACCAAACGAGAAGCATTCTCTCTAATGGGATTCTTCAGAAAAATAAAATAATCATTTTGGCAAGTGTAGTCTTTTATGCTTGTGCGCAATAATATTGTTCTGGACTTTAGATTCTTTTATTGCATACTCAACAAAATGTTGATCTATTCCTCTAGAACAAATTCTTTTTATAATTTCTTTGTCTGGTATGTTGTGACCTAATAACGCTCTTACTGTATGCAACACTCTAGGATGTACTGGCACTGCGCCCAATCCTTTGTACACTTGCAATAAAGTCATGTCTATATCATCTGCGTGAAAGCCTGCTTTCTTAAGATGATTTCTAATATGTTCTTCTGAAAAGTTTTTCTTTAATGCTTCTTCGATATAACCAACAAGGTGTTTATCCATTTTTCACCTCTTTTTTATCAAAATATTCTCTTACTCTTTCATCGACTTTTGGCTTTGCTTCTTCACCTAATCTGTAATATATTTTTTCAGCTTCAGGTCCCCAACTAAAATCACCTTTCTCTCTTACAACTCTATCAACTGCAAACTCTCCAGTTGAAGATCCTTTTTTCAGGTGATAATAAATAACTCTCATAGTTGCCTTAGGAAAAACTTCTCTGTATACTTTGTATATTTCGTATGCATAACCTGATTTCATAAAGAACAAGATTTCTACTACATTCTGTCTTATTTGACTCCTTACAGGTCTTCCTCTTGGCATGATTATAGCAATACAAGCCCCCTATATAAATATTTCCATATGGAAAATAAAAAACCTACTATTTTATATGGGACCTCTTAAAATGCTACTACTATGAAGTACTTAACTTATAACGTGATGTTTGGGATGGATGGTAGTACTGTTACAGGTCAAGCTCTAGCACATCTTGCAGTTCATGGAATGAAATCTCCTAAATTTGCAGAAAAGCTAATGGGTAGTTTAGATCATGCAGTCGCTTTAGCACTTGGTCAAGATCCTGATGTTCTTTGTTTAACGGAAACTTTAATCACACCACAACTTGAACACATTACTGAACGATTACGTGCAGATGGTTACAGAGGTATTGCTTGGAAAGCCTCAAGACATCATGCATCTCCTTTAGATATTGGGATTGTCTTAGCATCTAAGTATATGATTCAAGCAATTGATCCTGAAATTTCCATGTGGCCGCAAATGGGTGGTGGTGGTGGAGCTTGTGCAGCTTACCTGCATGAAGCTAAAACTACTGTTGTGGGTGTGCATCTTGCTTTGGATCGACAAATGATTACTACTCAATTGTTTGATTTAAGAAAATTTTTACGAGAACAAAAAGAACTAGATCGAGAACTTGTTGTGATGGGAGATTTCAATTGTACTCTTGAACAAATTTATGATCTAATTGATCCTGCTGAGTTTGGAATTGAAGGTGAAGCATTAGATACTTATCCGAATAACAGAAGTGCATTTCTTCCTGGTATGACGAGGGCGATTGACCACATTCTTGTGAAGCGAGATGCAAATACGCGTGCGACCTACAAAACTAGTACAGGATATTCTGATCACAAACTTTTATTTTGCGAAGTAAAACCGGAGGAGTATAGGAGTTAACTTTTCTCTTAACACTGCAAACAGTTACTCTTAAATACAACTTGCAAAAACGTAGAAACACGATGACTTTAGATGTATTAGTTTTAGAAGACAACGGAGATGACATTTTTTTAATGACTCATTACTTGCGAGGTCGCAATTACGAGTTAGTGGAAGATAGTAGTTCGTTCAGATCAGCAATTGAATCTGGAACGAGAGCAAAAGTATATTTCTTAGATGACTACGTGCCTGAAGACGGTACAAGGAGTGCTGAACCTATGTTCTTAGTTAACTATGCATTTCTTATGGATACATTAACTCCTGAAGAGCAAAGAGATTCGATAGTTCTCTACAGCGGATCAACTGCAAAACCTGATGTTGAAGACTTTTGTAGACTTAACGGTATAGCGATGGTTAAAAAAACATACGTGAGAGATTTGGCAGAACAACTCAAAGAACCTGAACAACCTATTCCATTACCCGCTGTTCCTGCATTTGCATACTAATTTATTTTTTTATATTCTTTTTGCAACATCATTGCGTCATCCTCAATATTTGGACTTTCGCAAATCACTATTCCTTTAATATCAAAATCTTTCCATGCCTTAAGCATCTCTTTGTACTTTAAATCTGAATCATTAAGATTAAGATGATGCCTCTCTCCTTTTTCACTATATTCTATCCCTGCAACATGAATGTGCATGTTCTGCAATGCTTTTTTACCTAGATTATCTTCAATATGTGTTAATATTTTTCGAAACTCATCATAAGTGTTGTAAACATTCGTTCTGGCGTGCACATGAGCGAAATCAACGCACGGCATTACATTATCTAACTCGGAACTTAACTTAACTATCTCCTCATATGAACCCCATTGTGTTCCTTTACCTGTTGTTTCTGGCCTGATCCACAAATCATTACCTTCTGCACGCAAAGTATCAACAATCTTTTTCATATTTGACTTAATAACAGAATAAGTTTTGTCTGCTTCCATTCCTAAATAAAATCCTGCATGAAATGTGATCGTACTCGCACCACAAATCTTTGCAATACGTGCAGTTTGTAGAATTCTTTCAATACTTGCATCAATTTTTTCTTTTTCTTTAGCATTCAAGTTAATATAGTAAGGTCCATGAGCACTTAACTCTATTCCTGTTGATGCGCGAACTTCATTAACGGCCGCAGCCGTTTCTTCTTTCATCCGAACTCCTCTAACAAATTCTACTTCGAGACAACCCAAACCTAATTCTTTAACCCGCCTAATACCTTCAATAGTAGTTCGCTCTCTACAACTATGTGGTGTACCTGCGGTACCAAAATGTAACTTTTTCATTCTAGAATTATTTCCAATCTAGCAATAATTGACTAACTAGTCGAATTCCAAAACCTGTCGCGCCCTTTTTTGTATAGCTGTTTTCTTTCATTCCCCAAGCAACACCTGCAATATCCAAATGTGCCCAGTTCTCGCATTCAACAAACTCTTTCAAAAAACAACCCGCGGTGCTAGTACCAGCTTCTCCGCTCCAGCCGCCTAAGTTTCTAAGATCTGCAACATCGCTTTTCAACAAGTCAGAATATTCTTCATACATTGGTAATCTCCATATTTTCTCGGAGCTCTTTCTGCTAGCCAATTCCATTTTCAAACACAGTGTATCGGAGTTACTCATCAACCCAGCACTCGCATGACCTAATGCGACAACGCACGCGCCAGTTAAAGTGGCAAAATCAATCATTGCCTTAGGCTTAAACTTTTTAGCATGTATCAATACATCTGCAAGAACTAATCTACCTTCCGCATCTGTATGCATAACTTCTACACTCTTACCATTGTTGTATTCAATAAGATCTCCGGGTTTTACTGCAGAACCGCTAGGCATATTCTCTGCCGCACCTATCAAACCAACAACATGTAATTTTGGCTTTAATTTAGCTACTGCTTTCATCACACCTAGAACAACTGCTGCTCCGCACATATCAAACTTCATCTCATCCATTCTTACTCCTGGCTTGAGTGAAATTCCTCCTGCATCAAATGTAAGACCTTTACCTACTAAAACAACGGTATCTTTGCCTGATCCATATTCCATTTCAATAAATCTTGGTTCTTCTATGCTACCTTGAGATACTGCCAACAAACCATTCATTTTTTGTTTAACGATCTGTTTCTTATCAAGAACTTTACACTTCATTCCTGATTCTTTAGAAATTTTCTTTGCAATATTACCCATTGCTGTTGGTGTTAGTTTGTTTGCAGGATCATTTGCGATATCTCTTGCAAACATTACTGCTTCTCCCAACACAGAACCAATCATTACTCCTTTTTTACCTAATTTAACATCGGAAACCAATATGCTAACGTTCTTAACTTCTGGTTGTTTATCTTCTTTTTTCTTATACTTATCAAATTTATATGATGCCAAAACAATTCCTTCAGTTGCAGCTTGCGCCCTCAACAAAACATCTTCTTCTATCTCAAATAAATCTAAACAGAATTCTTCTACTTTCTTAGATGAAGCAACTAAATAACTCTTACCTGAAAATTCGCGTACTTTTGCTAGATCAAATTTTTCTTTTTTACCCAAACCTAACAACACTACTCTTTTCAGTTTTCCATTTAGTCTAACGTAACATGCTTCTCCATCTTTACCACTAAACTTCTCTATTTTAGCAGCATCTAACACATTTTTAGATAGATGAGAAGGTAACTTCTCTTTTTCAAAAACTCCCAATATTAAAAGTTGAGAACTCAGTTTACTATAATCTTTCTGTGCAGCACTAACTTTCACAGACGCTCACCTCTTTAAGTCATTGTCGATTCTATATTAGCAAAAACGTGATTGACGTCGTCTCTAGTCTTCAATCTGTTCAAAATCCTCAATCACAGCCCCGCACATTGGACACTCATCCGGAAGACCGTCTCCATCATGCATATAGCTGCAAGTTGTACACATCCATTTAGCCATTTTGACCACGCTAATGCAATAAATTAGGGCATTGTACTATTTAAAATTATTGTCTTTTTCCTCCAATGACATTAAGAATGACTTGGGGAATATGTTATATTTGTAGTTAGCCGTTAATATGGAATATCTAAAATTAACCATGTTATCGGAGAATCTCTCTTTAGTTTCTCTCTGGAAATTCTCCAACGACTCTGGCCTTTTGAACGTCGCGTATATGAACACTGAAGGCTGTGCTGCACTCATGAAAGAATACAGTATTCTTGGATGATTGATGATATAATTTCGCAAGGCTCTTTCCTTTTCACCACCTATATCTCTAAGATCTAGTCTTATACAGTAATATGTATAACCTAACGGCTCAAGATTCATTTTTGCTGTGAATTTATTGATTATTCCATTTTTCTTTAATCTCTTTATCCTCTCTGCGACCGTTTCCGATGTTAATCCTATCTTTTCTGATAACACTCTTAATGAAGTAGTTGAATCATGATCTAACTCGTATAATAGTTGTCTGTCTGCTTTATCTAGATTTTTTGGTATTATTGTGTCAGGAATAATAAACGATGCATATTCTTTTTCTATCTGGTTGCCCAATGGTAATTGCTCAACTTTGTATGCGTCATAAACCGGATGAACTTCATACGTTTCAATTATGTTTGAGAACTCTTTCATTATTTTCCCAAACAACTTGAAGTATTCGTATATATTGCTACATCCCATCTCTGTTACAAAGTTCCATTCACCTGATAACCTATCTACTGTAAGAGTATTTGGTAGGCTGCATAAAAACTTTGCAAATTTATTTTCTTCTTCCTCTGATGCTCTTGTTCTAAAGAATAAATTATAGAAGCTATGTCCTAATGGTCCGTGATCTAGTATTGTAAAAAAACCAACGATGATATTATTTTTCTTTAATCTCTCAACCCTGTACGTAACTCCGTTTTTACTCAACCCAACTCTTTTTGCTATTTGATTGTGGCTTAGCCTGGCATCTGTACAGAGTAACTCCAATATCTTCCAATCCTTCTTGTCTAGCTTAATTTCTGACATATTGCACTATTAGTCGAATTTTGATATAAATCTTCCGTTATTTTGTCGAAAATACATAAAAATATTTTATATATCTAAGATACTTCTTTCATCCCATGAAAGTGGTAAAAATGGCGATAACTCTGACTGAACAAGAATTAAGGGAACTTGATCCCAATTGGCGTTTGCTTAATCTTCATTATACTGACTCAAGATATCAACATGCGAAACAACAAGTGATCGATCAAAGAACTGGACTCATGATGGGAGAAACAGGTCCTGCGAGAGAACGTTGGTTGTTTGAGCATGGAAAGATTGGGTGGTAACAACTTACAACTAAAAGGGGTGTAAAATGTCGGACTTGATAAATGAGTTTGTTTTATGGGAACCGTTAAAGATTACAACAGTTGTCATGTTCATCATTGTAATCGTTCTTTTGCCTTTTAGTGGATTCTGGTCTGTGATAATGCTCTTTGCAATTGTATGCTTATGGAGTAGAGTTCCTTGTTTACTTTCAACGTTCACAAAAGACTTCGAAGTTGTTGATTTTTTTGTAGTGATGTTGGCAATCCATGTTGGTGGAATTTTCGGAGGAATATTTGGAATACTACTTATGTTATTCTCTAGAATCTTTGGTCCACAAGAGTGGTGGTTATACACAGTAAAAGATGGAATAAGTATAATGGTGTGTGGTTTTTTAACACCTCTTTTCTATTTCGTAACTGGCGGCTCTGCCATAAACACAATATATCTTTTTACTATCGTAAGGTATGCTCTTTACATATTACTAACAGTATTCTTAGAACCCGATTACTTGGGATTAGAACTTAGTCTTTGCGCGATAGGTGCACTTGAAGCATATCTCTTTAACACATTCATAATGAACACCTTCGAAGAGCATCTTTCTAAATTATTCATAGGTGGAGTACACTTCAGCTTTGGTTTGTTTGCAATAACTCTGGGTCTAATTGTACTATTCTTCTCGATAGGACGATTGGCTAGAAGACTAGAAAACTACTTAACACCTGAAGAAAAACCACAAGACGAATTTCACGGATTAATTTTTTGAACCTGAAATTCTTTCCTTAGCAATCTCAATTGCCGCTTGTCTTGCACTAATACCTTTCTCTTTTGCTCTTTCAAGCATAAGTTTAGTATTCTTCACAACTTTATCTTCAATCATAGGAAAAACTTCTTCTTCTTTTCCATCTATACTTTCGATATACGAAGAAATAACTCCGCCAGCATTTGCAACAAAGTCTGGAACAACCAAAACACCTTTTTCGTGCATTTCTTCTTCAATTCTTGCACTCATGGGTATGTTAGCACCACAACAAATGATTTTTGCATCAACTTTATCTTTGTTGGCTTCATGAATAATATCAGGTTTAGCTGCTGGGATAAACAAATCTGTTTTAATTTCAGCAATCTTTTCGCCTGGTAAAACTTCTCCGTCGTCATATTTAACAACAGAACCCATTTCTCCTTTAACACACATTAATTTATCATAATCTAATCCATTTGGATTGTAAATAACTCCTTTAGAATCTGAAGCCGCAATAAACTTTGCACCTCGTTCTGTTAAAAATTTTGCAGCAAACGTACCAACATTTCCAAAACCATCTACAGTAAATGTGATTTGGTCGCAGTTTAATCCTAGATGTTCTATCGCAACAAACGCAGACTGTGCCACGCCAAAGCCAGTACTTCCTAACTCGTGAGGTAGCCCGTTCATATCTAACGGCTTTCCAGTACAACATTTATGGTCGCCATGAGCTTCTGCCATCTGTCTCATTTCTTCTTCTCCCATATACATGTCAGGAGCAGAAATGTAAATTGCAGGAGCTATTCCTCTAAGTGCTCTTCCGAATGCTTCGACAATTGATTTTTTCTCTTCTTTTGTAATCTCTTTAGAATTTGCAAATATTCCTGATTTAGCTCCGCCAAATGGAAGGTCTGCCATTGCATTCTTCCATGTCATAGCTCTTGCCAAACCTTTAACTTCCTCTTCATTAACTGTCGGAGTCATTCTACACCCGCCTTTACCCGGGCCTAGTGCAGTATTGTCAATAACAACCACTCCTCGCAATTTTGTCTTAGGATCATACACTTGTATTATTTTTTCAGGTCCAACTTCATCATAATCTACCACTTCATTCACCTATTTCTTCTTTAACAATTTTTTAAGTTCTTTTTCAAACTCTTCAAGATCTGCAAAATCTCGGTACACAGATGCAAAACGAATGTAAGCTACTTGATCAATTCTTCTTAGCTTTTTCATAACAAAATCGCCAATCTCCCTTGACTTAATCTCTGTTGTTTCCTTGTTACGCAATTCATTCTCAACGTAATCCACAACTTTCTCAATTTTGTCTTGGCTAATATCTCTTTTAATACAACAACGTAAGATGCCCTTCAACAATTTCTGTCTGTCAAATTGCTCTCTAACGCCATTTTTTTTAATAACCAGAAGTTCAATATTTTCTATTCTTTCATAAGTCGTAAAACGCTTTTCACACTTAAGGCACTCCCTTCTTCTTCTCGTTGCCTCTATGTTTTCAGTCTCTCGTTTATCAACAACTTTAGTTTCGGTAGCGCCACAATAAGGACATTTCATTATCAATCCCCCTCTACTATAATCAAGATTTGCTCTTTATATATCTTACTCCTAATTTTCGGAGAGCCAAGCTTGCTTTACTGCCTCTGCAACCTTGGGAACAACACTTTTATCCAATGCATAGGGTATGATATTTTCTTCTGAAGGTGATTCGACAATTGACGCAAGTGCTTCTGCTGCCGCAACCTTCATCTTCTCAGTAATCCTTGTTGCTCTAACATCTAATGCCCCTCTGAAAATCCCCGGAAAACCTAGAACGTTATTCACTTGGTTAGGAAAATCACTCCTACCTGTGGCGATAACTCTAGCACCCGCTTCTTTAGCTTCATCAGGCATTATCTCTGGATCTGGATTTGCCATTGCAAGGACGATTGCATCTTTATTCATGCTCTCTACCATTTCCTTTTTCAACAAACCTTTTTTTGATACACCTAAGAAAACGTCTGCACCTTTTATTGCGTCACTCAAATTACCTTGAACCTTACATGAATTCGTTATCTCTGCCAACTCTTTTTTGTATTTATTATTTTCAAGATCCTCTCGACCAGAATAAATTGTACCTTTTGAATCACATAATATTACATTTTTAGAACTAATGCCATAACTAACTAACAATTTAGTTACTGCAATACCTGCAGCTCCCGCACCATTAACTATGACCTTAACATCTTCTTTATTCTTGCCTACAACTTTTAATGCATTAATCATTGCAGCCATAACAACAACTGCAGTTCCATGTTGGTCATCATGCATTACTGGAATACCCAAATCTTGCAATGCTGCTTCAATCTCAAAACATTGAGGTGCTTTGAAATCTTCTAAATTTATTCCTCCAAAAACTGGAACAATATTCTTAATCGTTTCAATATTTTTCTCAACATCTTGGGATGCTAAACAAATAGGGAACGCATCAATATCTGCAAACTCTTTAAACAAAATAGCCTTACCTTCCATTACTGGTAAAGAAGCTTCCGCGCCTATGTTACCTAATCCAAGAACTGCGCTACCATCAGAAATTACTGCAACACTGTTTCCTTTGAAAGTATATTTGTAAACATCTTCTTTATTTTTGGCTATATACCTGCATGGCTCAGCCACACCTGGAGTATAAGCTAATGACAAATCATCTTTTGTTTCAACTTTAACTTTAGATCTAACAGCAATCTTACCTTTTTTCTCTTCATGTACTCTTAGTGATTCTTCTTGATAGTTCATTCTGCAACACCCCATAATAAACATTAAATTCCTTTATCTATTGATTCTTTATACCTTAAACTATTTCTTTAACCAAATTTTGGTTTTGAGAATCTAGAATGTCCCCATTGAATCAGCAAATCCACTTTAAGATTTTCTAATCCATTTGGAACATCGCACGCACCAAAACAACTTCCCATCCAAATAAGAATTTCCGCTTTAGTGTTTGCTTTCAAATGATCGTAAACCTCTAACGCTCTTGTCTTTAATCCATCAGGCAGTTGTATGCATACCCTTTTAGCTTTAGAAGACTCTATTTCCTTAACAGCTTTATCTAGCTCTAAATCAAAATTCATAAAATAAAAATAAGAAAGGAATATATAAAATTATTGACTGAGGCTATTCACTATTCTGTCTATTAACGTGCCTTTAAGCTTCGCAGTATCTAATGCGAGAGCCATTCTTTGATGATCTTCCATTTTTTGAGGCCCTGTTGCTTTATCAGCTGCTAAATTCATGGGGAGAATAAGTATATCCTCATATTTTATATCTGCATGTAATTCATAGGCTCTTCCATAAAACTCAAAGCAGGCAGTTAATTCATACGTTCTGCCTTTCTCATCTCTTGAAGGAATAACAATTGATCCTCTAGCACCAGTAGCTCTCATTACGGCGTCCCAGTTTTCAGGAGAACCGCGAAAACCTTCTGCTTCTTTGTCTACTCGTCTCATCTCTGTAAAGTATGCTTGTGGAATCACTTCTGCTTCAAAAGTGCCAATTTCCATTGCTCTAAATGCTTCAACATATTCGTGATGAGAAATTGCGGTGTATGTGCCATCTCTATGCTCAACTAAAACAGGAACTCTGTCTTTCATGACTTCTGCTGCTAATCCAACTTCGCTTATTCCACCTTCAACATCATAAACAGTTTCGCCAATAATTGCGCAAACAGTCATAACATCCTCTGATGTTGCATAAACTGCAGAAACTCCGTCAATATCTTTTACATTAACTTCTTTAGATGTGGTGTGAGAATCTCCTAAAAGCCTTTGTAAATCTGGCGTCTCTATACGGGTATTAAAGTAATCCATATTATCAACGTCCTGTAACTATGTCAACTAATGTAGCAAAGTTTTCTGAAGCCGTTGGTAATGGCTGACATTCACCGTCTGCAAACTGTGCAGTCTTTGGATCATAAGGAACCATAATTGCATGTCCAGCAACAATTGTACCGCAGTTAGGATCATCACTTGGAAACGAAAGAAGTCCTTGACCAACATCTCTGTCGTGAGTATTCTCATTAGCTCTACACATAAAGCTTACTGCATCATCAACATCTCTACCGGTATACCCTGCTTTTTGTGCAATACTTGCAGGAGTATCTCCTCGCTGTACTGTATAATCACAATGATCTGCTGAATATTCCATAGGTTGTATTAATTTCAATGCTCCAACTAAAAGTAATGCTGCCACTCCTATACCTGCAGCAACACCTACTGGTTTAGCAACGTACTTCATTGCAAGTCCAGATATTGTAGGATGATTATGTCCAAACTTTGCAAATCCTCTAAGATCATCAACATTATAATTACGATCAGGTATTCTCCAGAAATATGTCTGTCTTCTATTATCTCTCATTTTCCCCGTACCTCATTCAGAAACTCATTATATTTAGAGATTTCGGTCTGTACCCAAACTTCTTTTTTCAGTTCATATTTCCGTCTTTCAAGCTCGTTTAGTACCATGTTCCAATACCTCTTAGTAATTGTTACTACTTAGTAACGATCGAGACACTATTTAAACTTTTCCATTTTCTTTAAAAAGAAATATATATTTTCCATATTGAAAACAATTCTTTCAAAAAAAAAGAACTAAGAAAGTGTCTTAGCCGCTTCTTCAACAGTTAGAAGATTCTGATCTCCACTAGCCATATCTCGCAACAAAACCTTCCCTGCCTTTAACTCATTTTCTCCAATAATGATAACAAAAGGAATCCCCATTGCATTAGCATAGTTCAAGTTTTTACTCATGCCGCGACCATTAATATCAAAATCCGCATTCACTCCCAAGTCTCTCAACTTTTGAACAACATCTAATGATTCATCAACTGTTTTAATTGGAATCACATAAACCTTTGCAGGATTTTTTTCTTTGAACTCTTCTTTAGCTTTCAAAGAATCCATTATTGGTGCTAAACCGAATGCAACACCTACTGCAGGTATGTCTCTTCCACCGCCCAAAAATTTTCCAACCATAGAATCATATCTACCGCCGCCTGCGAGAGATGATTTAATCGGACCAGATTTAGAAAAAGCTTCAAACACAGTTCCAGTATAGTATGCTAAACCACGTGCAAGAGTTACGTCAAACGCAGCCACTTTGATTTTCATCTTATCTAAGTAACCAAACAACTCTTCCAACTCTTTAACACCTTCTAAACCTTCTTCATCTGTTATTTTCAACTTCAATTTAGATAAATCACTACCAACATCTAACACATCAAAGATCTTTTCAACTTGAACATCGTTATATCCTCTATCGAACAACTCGTCAGTCACTCCAGATTTTCCAATCTTCTCGAGTTTATCAATTGCAATAATTGCCTCTTCTTTATCATCTACGCCTGCTTGATTCAACAAACCATTCAACACTTTTCGATTATTAACTTTAATTGCAATATCAAAACCAAAGTCCTCAAACACTTTTTCCATTATTGCAATAACTTCGGCATCTGCCAACATAGATTTACTTCCAACAGTATCTACATCACATTGCCAAAACTGTCTATACCTTCCAGCTTTTATTGGGCCATCTCTAAACACTGGACCGATTTCATATCTTTTGAAAGGCATTTTAATCTGAGGATTCATTCCTACATACCTTGCTAAAGAAGTTGTTTGTTCAAACTTTAATCCCAATGCACGATCGCCTTGATCTTTCAAAGTAAAAGTTTCTTTCAAAGCATCACTTTCTCCACCAGCACCACCTTTAGCAGCTAATGTCTCAAACCGTTCAATTATTGGAGTTTCTAATGGTGCAAAACCATATCTCTCAAAAACTGTGGTCAACGTAGAAATCATTCTATTCCTAACTATCTTTTCCTCTGGTGGTATGTCTCTTACTCCTTTTGCAGTTTGTAGTTTCATCTTGATCACTCCTTCTCTCTTTTACTTTATATAACTTATTATCTTTTCAGGATTGGTTATCATCATGAGCTCAAGCTCTCTTTCACTAATCCCTTCTTTTTTCAATGCTTCCGCAAACTCATTCATACACACCCAAGGATCCTTGCTAAACACTTGGCCGCTATCTGAAGTCATGATACATTTCTCTGCACCAATTTCTTTTATTTGCTCAGCAATCTTACTCATTGGAATGTTGTCAATTGAGTACATGGCATAAGTTTGTTCTATAAATGCGCCTTTCACCGCCAATTCTTTTTGTACTTCTATTGGCATATCAATTAAGTGATATATTGGGTGAGTTATCACTACCGTAACATCATCCTGCAAACAATACTTTGCCAACTTCTTCGCTTCTTGCCAACTTAAGTGTCCGGTCGCAATAACATTGTTGAATACCTTTGCTGCTTTAACGACTGCTTTTGCATCTTCGCTTAAACCACCGACTGAGTTCAAAACACTCAACCCTTCGATTTCTTTTGCACTTCTTGACTTTATTTTTCCTTGAGTCCACTCATTAGGAATCTCGAGTTCCGATTTATCCACAAATCTTTTTGCATTTATTGTTGGAAACCACACAATAATTGGTTTTTTGCTGATAACTGATGCAGCATACACTGCATCTTTGTTTATACCACCAACATAATTATTCAATGCAACTGAGCCTATCAACGAGTCTGAATCGTCGATAAAAACACTTGTTGGATAAAAGTGTGACTTCAAAGCCATTCCCTTGATATTGCCTTTCATTCTTTCTCGAAGTTCTGCAACACCATATTTCCTTGGAATAACTTCAGGTCCTATGTGATAATGCAAATCCCAAACTCTTCTCATAAATGAATTATCCATATTAATTACCTCCCTAACCATGGTGCTCTGTTATTAATTACATAAACTCTCTTCAACGATCCATCTAGTTCATCTTTTTCTGGAATGACCATGCTCGCTTTTATTGGATCATACAACAGATCAATCATTCTGGCTTCAACTACTCTCTCGATGCAATACTTCCTTGAAGATTCTCTTCCTGATCCTGGATTAAATCTCTCTCCAACCTTGACCATTTTCTCAAAAGTACCTTCCGATACATACGTTCCAAACATCTCGCTAACTTGTGCACACAAAGCATCATACATATCTTGTGCTCCACTTCTTATTACCGACCATGGTTTCACCAAAGGATCTTGCAGTCTATCAACTGCTGTTTGTTTTAGTGATTGACCATAAGCTCTCACGACATTTACAGGCAATCCATTAACATCTGTTCCATAGAGATCGGCATACATCAACAAATTAGTTACATTCATTCCTGTATCTCTAATTCCTTTTGTAACTTCTGCTAACTCCTCTAGTGCCTTCGTTTCGGCATCGTTTTCTTTAATTTCAGTTCCTCTAGTTTCATAACCATATCTCGGACCCCAAGGAGTAAACAAAAATAATTCATCACCCGAAACAAATTTCTCCCACAACTTAACCACAATCTCTTCGGGATTCGTACTCTTGAATTGTTTTCTACCTTCCAACATGTTCCATACTTGTGCCGCAGCCAGAACACCATTTACTGCTTCAGGGGTCAACCTGTATTGAACATCGGTAATTCTTCCTTTGGGTTCATCTATCCATTCGTCATCTACTTGAAACCTTTTTCTTCCTTCAACTTGTTTACATGCGTAGTCCAATAATTTCTTTCCTGTACTTGAATCATCAAACCACTCTTTCATCATGTTTCTACTAACCGAATCAACCTCTTCTCTTTCTCTCATAGCTGTTAATTGCATTTTTCCATACCTCCAATAATTTGAGGTCCATTGCCGAGAATTGAACCCGGCCCTCCAGATCCACAGTCTGGTATGCTACCAATACACCACAATGGACATTGAAAGCGGCTACCGGGAGTTGAACCCGGACCTGAGGTTCCACAGACCTCAATGCAAACCGATACACCATAGCCGCCATTTTGTTGATAAAAGGACATAGCTAGCGCTATTGTACATTTTACGTTGTTTTAAATCCCTAGAAGGTCAAAGAACAGTTCTTTGGCGATTTTGAGATCGAAGATATTTGTTTTTAGATATAGGAGGCAGCAGGAGCTACCTATGAAATTTATGTCCGAAGAAATTAGTGTTTAAACTATTTGGAGTGCAATATACTTTGCAAACAATGAAAACAACCACTCACAATAGTTTTTGTCATGGCAATTACAGAAGTAATCATTGTTTATAAGTTTTACTAAAACCTCATTTTTAATGAAAACATTTTTAATGGGTGTTCAACAGTTAAACACAATGAACAAAAAGCTGCTAATACTCGTTTTAACGTTGGTTGTAATTCTATTAGCTGGTTGCGATTTAGGAGATATAAGTCCAGTTCTTGAAGATATGATTGAAGCTGATTGTGACCCTGAAGATCCTGCGGACATTTGTGGCCCACATGAATATTGTGTTTCTATGTCTGATATTTTGAATCCGGTAACTGGAGAAGTGATGATTTCAGCAAACGATGCCTGTATTGATCCTGATATGTATTTGATTCGTTTATATTCTAGTATTATGGAAGAACCTCTAATTAATGCATATGGCTCTGAACTTGCAGCACTAGATGGTGTTGGAGAGTCTGTAAATGAAATTAGCTGTAGAGCTGACCAGGATCAGAATGATTGTTCTTCTCCGTCTTTAGTTGTACTCTGGGCTTTAATAAAGTTTTCTGGTGCATCAGAGTTTGCTGAATGCTCGGAAGTTGGCGAAGAAGGATTCAGATGTTACGATGATGATACAAAATATTGTGATGAAGATAATTATTGCAGCGAATGTGCAACTGATGACCATTGCGTTGATTCAGATATGCCTTTTTGTATATCGGGGTATCAGGGTAGTTATTGCGGTGCCTGTAAAACGGATGAAGATTGTTCTTATGGTTATACTTGTCGTATGCTTTACGCTTATGAATATCACTCCAATTGTATGCAAGATTCTGAGGTCTCAGACATAGACATATTAGCGCACGAAGCACCAGAATTTCCAGCTTACTTAGGAATAATAGCACTACTTGCGGCAATAACGATTGCACTACTAATATCAAAAAGAAAATAATTATTTCTTAAAAATCTTCAAAAGAAAACTATCTTTCAACCCGATAGCCTTAACAGGACACATTTCATGACAACAATAACATCGAATACATTTATTATAATCAAATTGAGGATAACCATCAACCATCTTAATTGCATCTACAGGACAAACTTCAAAACATCTCGCACAATGAATACACTTTTCAGGTAACAACCAGGGCTTTGCAGTAAACAATCCTTTAAACATTTTCATAATCCATTTAGGAATTCTATCAAAACTAGATCTCGCAGGTAAAAACTTTCTAGACAACTTTACAGAATCTAACTTTTCTCCCTTAACAACAACTTTACCAAGCAACTTTTGTTTGCGAGCAATGTCTAAATAAGGGGCCTTATCAATACCTGCAACAGAACAGGCAACAGAATCGACCTCATAAGGATTCTCTCCAACAATCAACAATCCAACTTCGCGAGGACTACCCGAGCTAGGACCTTGCCCCTCCATCCCAACAACTGCATCCATTATATGCAACGATGGAACAACAACTTTATTCAAATCCACCAACATTCTAGAAAACGTATGGGCATCTTGCTGTCGTAAATGAAACTGCGGCTTCAACTTCCCCGGTATGCATCCAAATATATTCTTCACTGCACCAGTAAAGTGCGTCAAAGTATGAGTCTTCATCTTTGGTAAATTAATAATAACATCAACATCATTAGCCAATTTAGATATTGTAAACAACTTAACTAATTTATTCTGTTTTCTTTCAACATCAACTCTCTCCTTTAACTCTACTATCTCAACTTTAAATTCATCACATACTTTCTTTAATCCCGTCTTCTTAGCAATCCCGTCAAAGTTACCCATTCCAGGACTATCCCCTACAATTACTGAAGCTCCAATCTTCTTCAATTCAACTAACACGGCACGAAGAATCTCTGGATGTGTTGTTGCAGCATCTTCTGGTAACTTACCCAATAACAGATTTGGTTTAACTAGAACCCTTTGACCTTTCTTAACATATTTCCCCATTCCACCGATCAAAGAAAGAGCCTTAGGCAACATCTTACCAACAGATGAGTAATCCTTACACTTTACAACTGCGACAACCATAAAACGACCAACACAATAACCCTATTTAACCCTTTCCACCAAAACATATTTTAACTCACTAAACTAAACAAACATATGCGAAAGCAACTATTCAACGAACAATCAAAGCTAAACTTGGCTCATGAAATACAACAAACATTTCGCTATCAATACAGAGATCAATGGTGCTCGCAAGCCTTCATCAATTCTCATTCTAGGCTCTGGATTCAAGTTTTCAATTTATTAGTGAAAGAAGGTTTCATTGAAAAGAAGAAAAGTCAAGACGGCAATAAATACCGCTGGATAGCAATGCATCCCATTTAAATACGCTACAATAAACTTAATAAACCACCTCAAACCCATTAAATCTATGATTCTAAAGAGCCTAAAGTTAGAGAATATCAGGAGCTATCTCTGCGAAAAGATCGACTTCCCTGAAGGATCTCTATTATTGTCTGGAGATATTGGTTCAGGCAAATCCACCGTGCTTCAAGCAATAGAATTCGCATTATTTGGAACCCGGCGAGATCAATTGTCGGCAGAATCCCTTTTGCGACATGGAGAAATTCAAGGTTCTGTTGAGTTGGCTTTTAATATAAAAGGGGAAGACATCTCAATAAGACGTAACCTTCGGAAGACGAAAGATTCTATTAAGCAAGAAGCAGGTTTCATAATACGAGACAACGTAAAAAAAGAAGCTACCGCGATAGAATTAAAAACAATAATAATCGAAATGCTTGGCTATCCTCAAGATCTGGTTTCTAAATCTAAATCTATGGTGTATAGATATACAGTCTACACTCCTCAAGAAGATATGAAAAGCATAATTTATGATGATAAAGAAACCAGACTAAACACGCTAAGAAAAGTTTTTGGCATTGACAAATACAAGTTAATTAAAGAGAACGCCGTAACTTACGTTAGAACTCTTAAAGAAAAAAGAAAAGAGCTTGAAGGACGATTTGCAGATCTGGCGGGCAAGTTAAAACAAAAAGAGCTTTACGAAGAAGAGTCTAAAAGAATAACCAAAGATGTTGAAATCATCACCCCAACAATTCGAACGTTGAAAGAACAAATAACTCAAAAGAAAGAGTTGATACAACAAGGGGAAGACAACGTTAAACGATTTCTGGACACAAAAAAGAAAATCTTGGTTGCTGAAGAAAAGGTCTTGGCACACACTCAACAGATAAAAAAGCAACAAGAATGGATTGAGCGATTGGATGTTGAGATTCTTAGCATAAACAACAAACTTTCAACCATGAAAATAGATGAGAATCCAATTAATTCTGATCAAATAGATGCGGAGATTGAAGAGCTACAAACCAAGATACAATCAAAAGAAAAAAAAGAATCAGAACTAAATGCAATATTAAACTCGACAAAAGAATCAGTTAAGATAATACAAGAAGAGATAACTATCAAAGAAAGCAAACTAAAGTTGCTAAATAAAAAGAAAGACGATCTTGACATCATCAAATTAGAAGTAGAATCAAAGAAAATCGTAGAAGAAGAATTGAACATAATAAATAAAGAGCTAGATGAACTTAAAGCCAAAATAAACGAATGCACGATCAATATTAATTTAAGTACTAAAACAAAAGAGGACATATCGAGTCTTGACACTTGTCCCACTTGTATTCAGCCAGTCACAACTGAACACAAAACCAAGATAACTGAGACTGAAGATGGGAAGATCGCAACCCATTCTAAAGAAAAAGACACATTAACTTCTGAACTAACTGAGAAAGAAAATAAAATAAAAAGCTTAAAAGAACAGCTAATCACTTTGCAAGAGAAAGAAAAGAACTTCCTAATCTTAAAGTCGGAACTAGAAAACTTAAAAGAGATACAAAATGAAATAACACAAAAAGAAACACAAAGACAAGATACTAACAAAAAGGCGGAAGAACTAGAAAGACAAATAAATTCTCTTAAGATGCTAAACACAGAAGCACTTCTAGCTCAAATTAACAAAAAGAAGGAATTACTAAAAACACATCAAGATACTATTCTGAAGATAAAAGAAAAATCTCATCTAGAACAATCTTTAAAGTCAAAAAACAACGACAAAACACGTCTAAGGTCACAACGAGACAATCTTCAGGAGGAAACAAACGCTTTGCTCAACTTAAAGATCACTTTAGAAAAAAGGGTGAGTGAATTAAAAGAATGTGAAGTAACTTACGAAAACTTGCGACACGATCTAGAACAAATATCGAAGCAAGAGAAAGAAGTAGAAATAAAACATGCGCAGTTAACACAAAATCTATCTAATATTAATAAAGTTCTAGAAGACATAAATGATGAAGTAAAGCTCAAAGTCTGTTTTAAGGAGAAAGCACAAAAAGTCGCACAAATCCAGAACTGGCTAGAAGAATATTTTGTTAATCTTGTAACTTTGATGGAAAAACAAATCATGTCTAAAGTTTACCATCAATTCAACAATCTATTTTCTGAATGGTTTAATTTGATTATTGAAGATGAAATGCTCTCTGCTAAACTTGATGAAGAGTTTACTCCAGTTGTAATGCAAAATGGCTATGAAACTAACGTTAGATCTTTATCTGGCGGAGAGAAAACAGCATTAGCTCTTTCTTATCGTTTAGCATTAAACAAAGTTATTAACGACGTTATTTCTGAAATAAACACTAAAGACTTAATCATTCTTGATGAGCCAACTGATGGATTCTCAGCGGAACAACTTGACAGAGTTCGTGATGTAATTCAACAATTAAAAATGAGACAAATCATTGTAGTTAGTCATGAGAGTAAAGTAGAAAGCTTTGTCGAGAGTGTACTAAAAATAACAAAAGACAACCACGTAAGTACCATATCTTGATGCATAACATTTATAAAGGCTCATTGCCAGCTACAGCCTAGGTGGTTGATGTATGAAACTAAGACTGAAAAAACACTCAGAGAGTTTTCTTGGATTATCTGAAACAAAGTTAATCGTTACTTTAGTGCTTGGTGCGTTCGTATTTTTTGAAGCCATAATCAACTTCTTCGCTACATCAAATCCTTTATGGGCACAATTTATTGCATTAATAATCATGTTTGCATTCTTCTATTTATTAGCATCACTCTTAATTTGGCTTTCCACTAAGTACAAATCTTTAGGGTCTGTCCTTAGAATTTGTTTTTATTTTCTTGTGCTAATAGATATTCTAGCAATTATCACTGTAACAACTGTGAGGCTAGCAGCATGAATCGAGAAGAGCTAGAAAAATTATCAAAAGAAGAACTAATTGGTTTAGTCTTAGAACAAGACGCCAACCTTATGAAACTATTCAAAGAGTTCCTTCAAGAACATCCTGAAGGGATTGTCACAGACAAGTCACTTAACGATTTCTTTGCAATGAAATTAGAGGAGGAAGAGAAAAATGAGTAAAACAGACGAAAATCTTCAAGCTGCTTTCGCAGGCGAAAGTCAAGCTAGAAACAAATACACATATTTTGCAAAAGTTGCGAGAAAAGAAGGCTATCACTACATAGCTAAGATCTTTGAAGAAACCGCGGACAACGAGATGCAACACGCAAAAGACGAGTTTAAACTTCTGAAAGGCATTGGTGACACTAAAACTAACCTTAAAGCCGCAATGGATGGCGAGCATTACGAAACAACTGACATGTATCCGACTTTTGCTAAAGAAGCTGAAGAAGAGGGCAACATGGAAGCTGCTGAATTATTCAAAAGAATTGCAAATGTTGAATCCCACCATGAAGCAAGATACAAAAAACTTCTTGAAATGGTAGAAAATGGAACTGTCTTCAAAAGAGATAAACCAATCAAGTGGAAATGCAGCAAGTGCGGCCATATACACGAAGGCGAAATGCCTCCTGACAAATGTCCATCTTGTAAACATGAAAAGGGATACTTTGAACCTGAATGTATGTGTTTTGAAGATGACTGTGGGTGTTGCTAAGAATGACCGATAAGGTATTCAAATGCGATGTTTGTGGAAACCTTGCTTCACTTTTAGAAGACAAAGGTATTCCGCTAAACTGTTGCGGTCAACCTATGACTGAGTTAAAATCTATGACAAAAGAGTCAGAAGGGAACGAAAAACACGTTCCAGTCATGACTATTGATGGAAACAAAGTCAAAGTTGTGGTTGGCTCAACGCCACATCCTATGGATCAAGATCATCACATAATCTTAATCCAAATAATGGGTGGCGACAGGATCATTGCAGGTGTCAGACTAATGCCTGGCGAAAAGCCCGAAGCAGAGTTTCATCTCGAAAGTACCGAGAATATTTCTGCAAGAGCTCTTTGCAACATCCATGGCTTGTGGCGAAGCTAATTTTTTTCTTTTTAACTTCTCAATACAACAACATCTTTCTTTGGCATCAATACACAAAATGCAGTACTAATTGCAATCATAAACAACGAAGCCATTACTACCCAGATGGTGTTATCGACCAGGTTTGCATAAAAAAATACTGGCATGCCAACTATCATCGCTATCAATACGCCCCAAAAAACGCCTTTCGCACTCAATCTATCCCAATATACGCTCAACACTGTTGGAACAGAGATGGATGCGGCAACTGAAATACTCAATAACCAAAGATGATTTAGTCCCATTCCTGTAATGCTCATGATGATATACACGCAAGCTAATCCTATAAGAGTAACTCCAATCATAGCATACCTTGACTTCCTAATTACTGTTTTATCATCTCCACTTTTTACAACATCTGTTGCCCATAATGAACTTGTAGCAGATATTGCCGAGTCTACTGTTGAACTCAGTCCTGCCAACAATATCAATACGAACAATGCAGTCGCCCACGAGGGTAATAAACTTGACACCGTCACAACTCCAATCATGGATGGATCTACTCCTGCCGGTAACACAACTCCTGAACTAGGACTTGCGCCTATAAAACCTAATAACGAAAGAACAATTGGAACCAACGCAAACAGTACAGCACCAAACAGAAATGATTTGGCAATGTGTCCATCTTTCATTGCAAAAGTTCTTTGCCAATATTGTTGATCTGCAATCGTTGAAGAGATTAAACCAATTGAACTAACGATTCCTAATGAAAATGCAACACCTGGATGAAATATATTTCTAAAACCGCCACTTAATCCGCCTAGTCCTGCACTTACAACACTAGCTCCACCTGCTGCATGAAATGCCCAAGGAACTATAATTGCAATACCTCCAATGATCAATGTCATCTGAATAAAATCTGTAATGATTGATGCTTCTACTCCTGATATCAATGTGTACAATAATGCGACTATTGCCAACACTGGGACTACTTGAACCATAGGTATTCCTGTAAGGAGGGAAATCATTGTTCCTCCCGCAAACACGTTAAAGATTATTGCAATCAATTGAATAAAAAAGAATGGAATGAGATATATTTTGTGAACTTTATCGCAACCAAGTTTATGTTTAATAAACTGCGGCAAAGTATAACCATTAACAAACTTCTTTCTTATCTGTGGAGCCCAAAACGCAAATAGCGCTAACGCCAATACATTAGGAAACGTAAACCAAAATATGCCTGCCAAACCTTTTTGATATGCCATTTGTACAGAAACAAACAAAGCACCTGCCCAAATCCAAGACGCAGCAATACTTGGTCCACCCAACCACCATTTTACTTTTCTTCCTGCTACTAAGAAACTATCTTTGTTTTTCCATTTTCTAACTCTGGAAAAAAGATAGGTTATCAAAATCATACTGAGACTAAATATCAACAAAAACCAATATCCTGTTGTTTGTGATATGAATTGCATTTTACACCTCTGTTATAGCTATCGCTATTTCGTAAATTTCTTGAAAATCTACCTAAACACCCAACTTCAACCTATTGTCACTAAGGGATAATTAACTATATAAACTCTGGCGGTGGCACTTACCACCAATATTCGCAACCTTTATAAAGAACCTTACTTTGTTTATATACTATGCACGAAGAACTCTTAAGAGAAATTGGATTAAGCCCTAACGAAGCTAGAGTGTACGAGGCGCTTCTTAAAACCGGAGAAGCATCAGTGCAAACCATTTCTTTATCTTCTGGCGTACACAGAAGAAATGTTTACGATTCATTAAGTAAACTTTCTGAGAAAGGATTAGCATCTGAGGTTTTCATTAAAGGAGAAAAAAATTTCAAAGCTATTAATCCAAGAAGACTTCTAGAGTTAATCAAAGAGAAAGAAGAAAAAATAAACAAAGCTTTGCCTGAGATGCAAAAAAGATACGAAGCAATAGAAGAAAAAGAAGAAGCCTATATTTACAAAGGTATTGAAGGATTCAAAAACTATCTTCAGGACATTCTTAAAACAAAAGAAACAGTATACTTTGTTGGAGCAAAAGCAATTTGGTTAGATCCAAGACTAAAATCTTTTCTTCCAAGATTTGAAAGAGAACGTAAACGTTTAGGAATTAAATTTAAACACTTATTTGATCATGAAGTTAAAGAAGAAATGCCTGAAATTTTAAAATTAGTTGGAAAACCCTACAAATTTCTCCCAAAAAAGTATTCAGGACTAGCTATGGTAGATATCTTCGGTCCATATGTCATAACATTCATGGGGTCTAAGGTAGGAGTTCTACCAGAAGAACCAATTGCGTTTGTTCTAAAAAGCCAGAATCTTGCAGATGGTTACAGGAAGTTCTGGCAGTTCATATGGGATCATTGCGCAGAGGAATAACTTATTCCTCTAACTTCATTTGCGCTTCTCTTTTCTCTCTAAGCATTCTTTTAATGCTTTCAAAGACATAATCCTTATGAGCCTCTACAAACTTAATCGTACCAGCACATTCGTGTCCACCACCATCAACGTTAGCTTCAGGAACTTCCTTCTGCAATCTGTCGATTACTTCTTGCACAGGCAAGACTGGTTCAGTTGCACGGAAGATTATCATATCAGGCAATATACCTAACGACAATACTGGCTGTGCTTCTTTTCCTGTTTTAACTTGATCATGGATTATTCCAATCAACTTACCGGGCGTAGGATAAGTAAACCTTAGTGTGTATTTTGCCAAATCAATATAAGAAAAGCAAACACCACCAATAGTTTGAGTTCTAAGATAAGGTAAAGTACTTTGCAACTGCGTCTCAACACCTTTATTTACTTGAGAAATTAATGTCTTAACAAACGCCTTGTTGTCAAGAACTTCTTCATAAACGCCTTTTCCAGAATCATGACGTAAGTTATATGCCAAATAATCTAATGCAATGACCATGTCACGCAACTCTTCTTCAGGAACTCCGCTGTTTTTAATGTAAGCGTGAGCCTCATCAATATCACTTCTATCCCCTATTGCGCTTAAAGCAGGTAGAACTTTGTTATCAAAAGTTTCATTCACAAATCTGGCGATCTCATAACATTCCATTCCCGCTGTTACTTGTCCATCAAATCCTTCCATGTATGGATTCACATGTAAACTAACATATGGGCATACTGCTGTTTTGTTACCTTCATATTCAACAGGATTGTGGTGATCAATAACTATAACTTCATACCCCAAATCTTTACAAATCTTCATTGCAAAAACATCTTCAGGAGTAGAACCGTTATCAAGTATCAAAATCAAAGGTTTCTTCTGACCATGACCTGCGATAAATTTAGTTGAGAATGTAATATCTTTCAATACATCCATTACTTCATAGAATGGTGCTTTACTAGGGCTTCTAAAAAAGTTATAATGGCTTTCCATACCTATCTCAGTCATTAATGAAACGCAAGCTTTCTCAATACATAGCGCGGAAGTTATACCATCTGCATCTGCATGGTGTCTGATCATTATTGGCTGTCCATCAAAGATCGATCTTCGAATTCTAGCAGCAATTTTCAAGAAGTATGGTTTTAACTTCTCAAGTTTATCTGATTGCATAGACAACTCTTGTCTTTTTGGTTTACTATTCTCTTCTAGAATATCATCAAAGTTTTTATCTGATTTAAACACAGATTTAATCTCTATCTGCATTCTGCCTGCTCTTTCATTAACAAAGCCTGATAGCTTAATTACATCTCCAGTTTCAAATTCACATTCTTTTGAGACTGCATCTATTGTGCAAACCCCATCGCTAACCTGTAATATTACTGGTCCTGGTTTTGCTTTTCTTAAAATTTTAACTACTCCGCTAAAAAAGTCATTTGACTTCAAACCGGAGATTTTGTCTTTCGAATCCTTTTGGATTGTCATCTTATATTCCTCCAATTGAACGAATTTTCGTACATAATCATTTTCAATGAATTGTTTTAGAATGCAAGGTTCCGATAATATATTGCCTCGCGGATTCCGTCCGTTCTTCTCTTCTATCACCAATATTGAAATAGTATTTATAAAATTATCTCCTAACATCAATCACAAAGTTTATAAGCACCCTCCCTATATATTAAAATCAGCAAAGAGAGGTGTTAATTCTGGCTCTGACAATAAATACTAAAGTGTGGCAATTTACTTTATTATTTGCTCTAGCTTTAACTGCGGTATTCTCTCTGGTATTCTATTTTGAGAACATTTTCGTAACATTCATTATTGGTTTTGCACTTATATTAGTCACAAGATTATTTCTTGGAAAGCTAGAAAAGCTTTTTGGGCGATTTCCAAAAGATGGAATATTTCGATTCTTATCTGTTGCAATAGTAATTGTGTTCTGGTTAGGATTCATTTACTACTTAGTTTCATTCACAAGCGCAGACATGGGTCAGCTAATGTCAACCGTGCGAGAATCCAATCAGGGAATATCAACTTTAATTGGAGAAAAAGTAGACACACTTATTCCTAAAAATATTCAAGATAAGTTTTTTACTGAAGACTATATATTAAGATTTACAGATTTCTTTGGAAAATTCTTAGCAGATACAGTTTCATCAACTGCATCAATATTAGTAAACTCAATTTTAATCATACCATTATTATTTTACATTTATTTTGCAAGGCGAAGAGAACTAGCAGATAAAATACTTGAACTGGTGCCTATAAAGTTTAAAAAAGCATTTGAAGGTGTATACAATGATGCATCAAATGAACTTTATTCCTTTTTTACTGCAAAATTAGTTGAGTCATTCATAATAGCATGTGTATGTGCAATTGGATTTTACTTTGGTGGACTTAAAGGTTGGTTATTTCTTGCAATACTCGCAGGATTCCTAAACATAATTCCTTACCTTGGTCCATTTCTTGGAGCCATACCTCCACTATTTTTAGCGTTTGTTCATCCATCCATCACGACTGTATATTGGGTTTTAGGAACAATAGTGGTAGCGCAACTTTTAGATAATTTATACATAATTCCCTTTATGATTTCTAGTAAAGTCAAAATTGATCCGCTACTTTCTTTAGTACTTATATTAGTTGGAGCAAAACTTCTTGGTCCATTAGGAATGATTCTTGCCATTCCAGTATACTCCGTTTACAGAGTTACTTTAATGGAAGTATACCGAGAGCTGGTCAAAGTCTATGACCCTAAATTAAAACGTTAATTCGTCTCTAAGTTAGGATGACTCTGGACCTTTAAATTCTCTTTAAAAATACTCTACTAAAATTATTTAAACTCCTCTTACCATCCTATCCTTATGGGGGACACATACAGAGAGGTCATTGTTGTTTGCACAAAGTGTGGATTAGATTTACCTATCACCCACATGCAATTAGATTCTAGATCTGAAGCTTTAGTTTGCAAAAATTGCTTAGATAATCCTGGTAGTAAGATAACTAAAATATCGGATGATCCAATTCCTGTGCGAAAAAAACCCAATCCTTTGGTTAAAGATGTTGATAGAGTAGGAGAGAAAGAACCAAAACCTGAACCGGAATATCCTGTTTTCAACAAACCTAACATAGAACCGTTCATACGTTCTGTGGAAGAAGAGAAGTTAAAATACAAATGCATAAACTGCGGTTTTGTAATGTTACGAAGAGAAGATTCACCTGTTAAAAGATGTCCTTATTGTGATCAACCTTCGCTAAGGCTTATGCAAAACAAGTAATTAACGTCTGTAAACTGCTAATTCTATACATGCAAACCATTCGAAAGCTTTATAATTGATGATTTTGGATGTTTCAGAGATGAGCAGATTCAAGGATGAGAAAAAATTGATATTAACTGGAGCCGCCGCCTTTATTGGATTGGCATTATTCTCTTTGTTAATAACACTCTAAATTCTATTCACGGTTTCTTTAACAATACAAAACAATTTTCTAGTCATTGCTATAATTTTCCAATTTGCATTATACGCAACATTAACTGCATTAGCGACGCAAAGCATTTTTTCCATTAAATGATCATTAATTTTTCTATCTTCTTCTGGAACTTGTTGTTCTAACAATTTTGCTAAAGATTGCGTATGCATTTCATCTATCACACTAAAATGAAACATGTATCCATCTTTCAATTGGCCAACTATGCCGTTCATATGTTCATACTGTTGTTCATTAATCAACTCTTCATACTTTAGTCTACCCTCGCCATTACCTAATACGTCACACATAATAGAAAACATTTCTTTACCGAGTGCATCAAGAACTGTATCATTCTTCCCTGATCTCAATCTCGACAAAGATGATTGCACATTATTACATAACCCTTGTTGAACCTTAAGCAAATTTTCAAACAAGTCAATATTTCTCTGCAATGCTCCAGGAACTTCATTAATGATTGTTTTAACTCTACCGATGTTCATAGTTTCATAAACTTTTTTCTTTTGATCTGCTAATGCAGATATATGAATCATTATTCCTTCTATCTCATCAAATACTCCTTGCACACTTTTCATTGCATCTACTTCACTTTCAGAAATAAAATAGTTTGAAATCTCTTCAGAAATTTGATTTACAGAAGGAACATCTCCTTGCGAAATTGTTTCATTCCATTTCTTACGCAACACTCTAGTTTCATCTACTGTACAAGTTTCTAACCCTGCGAAGCTGAAGTTGCTCAATAAGCGCTCTGACATCGAGATTCGAGTACTTAACCTATATTTAAACTTTTTTCAATTAGCCAAAACCTTTATAAATGACTTCGTTAATCATCAGTTAAAAGCTGAGGCGCCCAATGGGACGTTCTGTTAAGGACTCAATGCCTCGGGAGGATAAAAAAATGGCAGAATTTAAACTAGTAATCGGAGACACCAAAGAAGGTAAGTCTCACAAAAAAGAGCTAAAAGATACAGATGCTCAACCACTTCTAGGAAAAAAACTTGGTCAAACAATAAAAGGTGAACTTTTTGACATGACTGGTTATGAGTTTAAAATCACTGGTGGTAGTGATAAAGCTGGTTTTCCTATGAGATCCGACGTTGAAGGAACTCAAAGAAAAAAGATTTTAGCAATCAAAGGTGTTGGTTTAAACAACAAAAAGAAATACCGTAAAAAGACTAAGAAAGGGAAGAGAACTATGAACGGTATGAGAACTAGAAAAACTGTTGCAGGTAACACAATATCTGAGATAACTTCTCAAATTAATCTTAAAGTACTCAAGTACGGTAAAGATCCTTTAGAGCCTAAACCTGAAGCTGCTCCTGAGCAGACAGAAGGAGACGCAAAAGCTGAAGCTCCAAAAGAAGAATCTAAGCCCAAAGAAGCACCAAAGGAGTAAAAAAAACAAATAGTTTTATTAACTCCTTTTTTCTTTTTTTATTATATAAAGAGGTGACTAGATGCCAGCATCAGCTAAAAAGAGTACTAAAAAGAAGACTTCTTCAAGCGCTATCTCTGATCTCGGCTCTATTACCAAAACAAAGTCAAAAGCAAAGGCACCTGACGATTTTGATAAATTAAGTCAACTAAAAACTAAGAAACCCGTAAATAAAGCAGAATCCAAATCTGCACTTTCTAATCTTTCTTCTGTCGCAGGTAAGCCAAAACCAAAAAGTGATGATTTCTCTAAATTATCCTCATTAAATATAAAAAAACCTGCAACAAAAACGAAACCAATTATTAGAAATAAACCATTAACAGTTACAAAACCAAAAACAACAACACAACAAAAATCTAAGGCTGTGGCACAAAGACCTTCAACTCAACCAAGACCTGCCGCAATACCTAAACCTCTGCCTAAACCAGTATGGCACACCTTTTTCAAACCACCAAGACCTGAACTAGACAAAATCAAATTAGGTTTTGATTGGAACTCATTCAATTTACGATTACAAAAGTTTTTTACTGAACAAATTCCTACCTACTTCAAAAACATTAAAGAAAACATTAAACTTGTGCCTGACCAAGTAAAGAAATTCTTTCAAACATTTCCTCTTAGATGGAATGAATCTCCTATGGATGAACGTGTAGCTTGGAGTTGCCTTGGCGGAAGCATTTTCTTATTTCTAGTGTCTATCGTTCTTGTTATTGTAATATAGATAAGTTTTATATACATAATTCTCAATACAACACACATGAACAACATATTCTTAATTCATGGATCGTACGGAAACCCTCACGAAAACTGGTTTCCTTGGTTAAAACAAGAACTAGAAAAACTAGATCTTGAAGTTATAACGCCGACCTTCCCAACACCTGAGAATCAATCATTAACAACGTGGATGCAAGCATTTGAACCATACCAAGATAAGATAACCAACGACACAATTTTCGTAGGACACAGTTTAGGTCCTGCATTCATTCTAAATTTATTACAAACGAATAAAGCTAAAGCGGCATTTTTCGTAGCACCATTTCTAGGAAGAATTAACAATCCTGATTTTGACGACATAAACAAAACATTCATGACAAATCTAGATTGGGCCAAGATACAACAGAACTGTCAGAATTTTCAAATTTTCTACTCGGACAACGATCCTTATGTACCCAAAGAAAAGGCCAAAGAAATTGCAAATCACTTAAACATCACACCAAGTTTAGTAACTAACGCAGGACATTTTAACAAAGCAGCAGGTTATACTGAGTTCAAGGAACTTTTAGAAGAAATAAAAAAAGAAATAAAAAATTAACAAATTTCTGTGTACAATAGTTTTTCGTTACAGTCATACCAACCTTCGTTAGCGGTGCCAATTTCTTTACACTCGACTGCACAATCTCCTACACTACATTCGCCATTAAAGTAAGCCCATTCTTCACAAACACTCGTTTTGTCAAAAATACACATTCCTTCTGTACCTTCTGGCCAACTTATTAATTTAAAGTCTCCACCATCAGTTAAACACTTAACTGAAGCGGGGTTAGCGACTTGAGCAGACTCTTCATCCTTTGCTCTTACGATAACATCATCTTCAACAGCTAGTTCACACACAAATGCGCAAGCCATTACACACATATCATCGCCTTCAGCACAAGGACTTCCACATTCGTTAAATGTGCCGCCTTTTTGCTCACAATCTGCCATCATTTCTGCTTGAGTCATATCCCCTTCGCCGATACCATATACAATTTTTTCATCGGATATGTATATTTTCTCAGGCTTCGCTTCAACTTCAGGCTCAGAAACAATTTCCACTTCTTCAGCTAATCTTTCATCTTGAGTTGCTTCACTGGGCATAGCTTCTGGTTCATCCATTGGCTCATTAGCTGGAGCCTCGCCACATCCGTACAAAACAACTGTCAATAAAACTAAAAGTAAAAATACTTTTTTCATCTAATCACCTCGTAATTCTCTTGTACCCTTTGTACAATCCAAACAGTACAAGTATTCCAATTATAAATGCTACTGTTCTAGACAAGAACGAAAACAAGTCATCAAAGCTAATAATTACATTCTCTAAATGTTCCTTTACGGGAGTCATTTCATAAAATGTATCTTTAACGTCGTGCTTTTCAGTTATTTGAACACTTATTGTAGAATAATCTGTTTGTCTATCGATGTTAGTTAATCTTTTATTGTAATTATCAATCTCTCTTTGCAAATTAGCAAGCTTTTCTTCAATTGTAATTACATCTTTGATGTCTTCTGCCTTTACTAACAATTCTGCCACTCTTGCTTTAACCTTTTCTTTACTATCTAGGTCCGCTTGTATATCTTGATACTGAGTAGTCATATCGTATGAGTCAACATTAAGATTCTTTACTTCGCCAATTGCTCTTAAGCTCTCAATAGTTTCTTCAAAACCATCTTTAGGAACTTTGAATGCAATATTGTACGTTTTGTAATGAGAATCATACCAGTTATGTTTATTCTCATTCTTTGAAGTGTAAAATCCAGAGTTAGAATCAATTACAACATTAATTGCTGCTTTAGCACTTTCGTATGCAGTTTTTTCAACTTCCAACTGCATGTTTGCTGTTTTTCTAATCTTTCTTTCTTCATCTTCTACAGGCGCTTGTTCATACAACTCTGGTTGAGGCATATGCATATCTGCCGCCATCCCTTCTGATGCAAAAGATGCACTTTTCATCATTCGAGGAGCATCGTTCATAGCCATCATCTCACTACTTTCAGCGTAGCCTCCGACAGATTTAAATGAACTACCTCCGAAGTTAGATGCGACTGAAAATAAAACTAATACGATTACAACTAACCACAAAAACTCTTTTTTACTAGAATAAAATTCTTTTATTTTATTTGAAAAGGACATTTCCCTTACCTCCTTTCTTGGACATTTAATCATTTTACTACCTAATAAACTTAGCGTTTATATAAACCAATCTAAGACTTCAATTCAGATTGAAGTTTTCTTGTTTGAATTCGCAAGAATAACGCCCTGATGGGTGCGAATTACTATTCTCGCAGAAAAAACTATATACTCTCAAAACATATTACTTACTGAGATGACATCAAACCCTCTCTACGAGACTCAAGTAGATGGTGAGGGGCCAAGTCGTTCCACCACCTACATCGCTAGACGCGTGCATGTTCTTTCTACTGAGCCTGAGTTTTACAGAGAAACGATGGGCAATTACTATGGTTCTTGGCATGCGAAAGTAAGATACATGGTTGTTGAATTAAGAGTACAAAGAGATAGGGGATCAGAACTTGCGGAAGTCATCAATCAATCGCCTGAGAAAACAATTGACATAACAACCAATGGAACAGGTGTAAATAAAGCATGGAGAAAAATAAGAGATCGGATTAGAACTAAAGAAGGCGGATTGGAAATACTAATGGCGCTACCTGAACCTGAAAACATAGAACCAAAATTAAAATTAATAAAATAAAAAAATTAAAATTCAACTTTAACGTCTTGCTGCTCTTCTTCAGAAACTTTAAACATTTCTTTAGATTGAAGCTTCATCCATCCTGCAACAATCATGTCAGGGAACGACTCACGTTTTATGTTGTAAGTATTAACAGATTCGTTATAGAATTCTCTTCGATCTGCCAATTCATTCTCTAATCCGCTAATTCTGCTTTGTAATTGCAAGAAATTCTCATTAGCTTTTAGATTTGGATAGTTTTCTGCAACCGCAAATATAGTCTTCAAAGCAGAGGTTATCTGATTGTCTGCTGCAGCTTTCGCATCCATGGTTTTGGCACTCATAAAAGCAGTTCTCGCTTTAGTTAATTCGGCTAAAGTTGACTTTTCGTGCTTCATGTAACCTTTTACAGAAGCGATTAACTTTGGTAATTCGTCATGTCTTTGTTTTAACAAAACATTAATGTTAGACCATGATTTTTTAATATCATTTCTTAATCTAACAAACGCGTTGTATATACCTACAAAGTAACCGATAAAAACCAACGCAACAAGTACAACAACGACCGCAATAATTATTCCTAATCCTATTGCCATTTTCTTTTCCTCCTTATAGTATTCCTATGAAAAAAAATATGTAAAACAAACAAACCACTATCAATGCGCCACCGCCCAAGAAACCACCAAGTACTTTCCACTTGAATTTCTTCAGCACAGCCGTTTCTGGTTTATCTGAAATATAATAAAAGTCACTTTTACCTTTCTGAATCATAATATCGTCAACATTATTCTGTGCACTTCCATCTTCAACAAAAGGATTATCCCCTGCGCTACCCATAATATACACTTCATCTCCGGGTGCTAAGTAATACTCTCTGAATCTGAGTGATTTATTAAATCCTAACCATGACTTATACTTTATTGCTTCGCCATCTAGATATTTCTTTATAGGCTCAGTGAGTTTTTTACTTTCAAAGTCAACTGGAATGTCTAGTTGAGAATCTTTTGGGTCTACTAGTACCTTCCCCGTGTTATCTTGAAGATTAAAATGATTTGTCTCAACACCTTCCTTTACTACAACCCATCTGCTACTCTTACCTTGATTCCTATACTCTTCAATTGTCCATTTACAATAAACACAATCAGCGCCCGAAAATGGTGATTTGATTTTCTTTTTAGCTTCTGCAACAACCTTACCGAAAATCTCAACTCTACCCATAGCCAATGACCTTATCTTAGAAGTTGGAGTGTTTTCTATTAGCCTTTTCTCCCTCAACCAAGTAAATCCTTTAAAGAACAAATAAACTCCGACACCGAGGCCTACAAAACTGTATACAAACATCTTCATTGCACCATCATCTGCCATTTTCAAATATAATCCTTCTTAGAATATTTAGTGTGCAGCAATTTATGTGCTTTCTCTCCACCAAACTCTCCTACATATTCTTTGTATATCTCAAGCACTGCGGGATTTTTATGAGATTTCCTATACTTCATCTTCACATCTTGCTTATTCAAAGCACCTGCTCTTTCCACTAATACATCATCATCTTTTAACGGTGGTTGTCCTCCGCCACCGATACATCCGCCATAACAGGCCATTATTTCAATAAAGTGATATGGTGATTTTCCTGCTCTTATATCATCCATGATTTTACGAGCTTCGCCTAATGTTTGTACTGCTGCAACTTTTATTTTGTGACCTGCAATATTAATCTCTGCTTCTTTTAATGTCTCTAGTCCCCTAACTTTTTCATACTCAACTTTCTTAAGATCTTTTCCAGTTAAAAAATCTGCCGCTGTACGAAGCGCAGCTTCCATAACTCCGCCGCTTCTTCCGAATATTGCGCCAGCTCCACTAGAAATTCCTAATGGATTATCAAACTCACTATCAGGAAGATCTTCAAAATCAATATTGAATTGCTTAATCAACTTAGCCAATTCAACAGTTGTAAGAACATAATCAACATCACCTGCAAACTCGGGACGCTGAATCTCATACTTCTTCGCAGTGCAAGGCATAATATCTACCAACACAATATCATCCGCATCTACTCCTTTCTTTTCTGCATAGTATGTTCGCACTAATGATGCTAATATTGCCTGTGGAGATCTACAACTAGACATATGCTCTAGTTCGTCTATAAAGAATTGTTCTCCGAACTTTATCCATGCAGGACAACAGGTAGTAATCATTGGAAGATTGTCATTATTCTTTAATCTTTTAACAAATTCAGTTGCTTCTTCAACAATTGTAATGTCTGCTGCCAAGTCAGTATCAAAGACCATATCGAATCCAACTTCTCGTAAAGCGGTAACTAATTTACCTGTAACGGGAGTGCCTGCGGGCATACCGAACAATTCTCCTAATGTTGCTCTAATAGATGGTGCAACCTGAACAACAAAATGTTTTTTTGTCTTAGACTTATCAACTAATTCTTTAATAAATTCATGAATACTGGAATGTTCTGTCAGTGCACCAACAGGACAATTCACAACACACTGTCCACAATTAATACAACTAGACTCCGATAACTCGTGCTTGAATGGTGGTTCAACATTCATATAAAATCCTCTGTTAACTTGGCCAATTGCATGCACAGTCTGAACATCTCCGCAAACTCTAACACATCTACCACATAAAATACATTTATCGGGATCTCTTTGAATTGACACGGAAGAATGGTCTTTTGGGTTATGTCTCATTTCTCCAACATATGATATTTCATCTATCATCAAGTCCGTAGAATATTCTTGTAGTTTACAATTCAAATTTTTCTTACATGTCGGACAATTCAAATCGTGATTAGCCAACAAAAGTTCTAATATTGTACGTCGAGCTTCAATAACCCTTTCAGAATGAGTATACACAACCTGCCCTTCTTTAACTGGTGTAGAACATGACGCTTCAAGATTTCTTCTGCCTTCAACTTCAACAACGCACATTCTACATGCGCCAACAACCTTCAATCTAGGATGATAACAAAAGTGAGGTATATTTATACAATTTCTCTCAGCTGCCTGAAATATTGTTTCATCTTGATAAGCCAAGATCTCCATTCCATTAATCACCAACTTAACAGTAGGTTTTTCTTTCCTGAACTTTACTTTGCATCTTTTTTTCTTAAACATTTTACAAAATATCTATGGCATTTACTGGACAAACTTTATGACACTTACCACAATGCACACAAGTTTCTTGATCAATATGATGTTTAGCTTTTGGAGTGCCTGATATTGCTTTCACGGGGCAATTCCTTTTACACAATCCACATCCGATACATCTATCAGTTATCATAAACGTATTAGGTTTCTTTTGACCTAGCGCTTCTTCATATTCTTTACCAAAATACTTTAGCGTAGTTAGCACAGGATTTGGCGCACTCTTTCCCAAACCGCACAACGAAGAATCTTGTACGACTTTTGCTAATCTCTTCAATAATTCAATCTCATGATGTTGACCCATTCCTTTAGAAACCCTGTCAACAATTTCTAACATTCTTTTTGTACCTTCTCTGCATGGTACGCACTTACCGCAACTTTCACTTGTAGTAAACGTAAGAAAAAACCGCGCAACATCAACCATGGAATCGTCTTCATCTAATACAATAACTCCGCCGCTACCCATTATTGCTCCTAACTTGGGAACACTATCAAAGTCCAATGTAGTATCTAAAAATTGCTCAGGAATACATCCACCACTTGGACCTCCCAATTGAACTGCTTTGAATTTTTTACCGTTCTTCAACCCACCACCAATATCATAAACAACTTCTCTTAAGGTGATTCCTAGAGGAACTTCTGCAACACCCGCTCTAAGAACCTTTCCTGCTAAACATATTGCTTTTGTCCCGTGATTTTTCTCAACACCTATTTTCTCATAAAAAGATGATCCATAACGTAGCACGTTAGCAACATGCGCATACGTCTCAACATTATTAATATTTGTTGGATGCCCTAATATTCCTTTTTGAGCAGGATACGGTGGACGAGGCATTGGATGTCCTCTTTTACCTTCCACAGATTTCATTAAAGAAGTTTCCTCGCCGCAAACAAATGCACCAGCGCCTGTTTTAACTTCAACATCAAAATCAAAACCTTTTATTCCTAGAATATCTTTACCTAACAAATTATTTTCTTCACAGATACTAATTGCTTTTTCTAATGTTTCAACCGCTAGGGGATATTCTGCTCTAGTATAGATTATGCCTTTCTTTGCTCCAGTTGCTCGAGATGCAATTGTAAAGCCTTCCAATATTCTAAACGGATCGGATTCAATCAAAGTTCGATTCATGAACGCGCCAGGATCTCCTTCGTCACCATTAACCACTAAATATTTTTCTCCGCTTGATTTAGAAAATATATCCCATTTCATATGAGTGGGAAAACCTGCTCCGCCTCTTCCTCTTAAACCAGATTTTTTAATCTCTGCAATTATCTCACCCGAATCTAATTCAACAGCATGCATCAACCCTTTATACCCTTCACGAGCAATGTAATGTTCAACAACTAAAGGACTAACTAGTCCACAATTACTCATCAACACTCTTTTCTGTTTCTTAAAGAACTCAATATCTTCTAACTTTTCACCTATGAAACAATCATCATGCCTTGTTCCATCTTTTATCGTTTTAATTATATTTCTTATCTTATCTTCTGTAGCTTCTCCGTAAATAAACGTCTTTCCCGCTATTCTAACACTAACAATAGGTTCATTAAAACACATGCCTGAACAACCAACTTCGTCAACAGGCATACTCAACTTAGAACTTCTCAACACATCTAAACTTTTCTTTGCTCCCGCAGCCAAACCACATGTTGCAACTCCTACAGTGATTCTATCATCTTTCTCTAAATAATTATTAACTTCGGAAATTTTATCTTTACACTCACTACTTTCGTGGTGAACTTTACCAACTTCTAGTTCCTTACCACAAAACAAACAAGTTTTCACTTATCTCCCTCTTTTATTTTCTTAACAATCTCAATTGCCTTTTCATCAGTAAGGCTTCCATAAACTGTGCCGTTAATCATCATCGCAGGTGCCCTTGCACACGCACCAATACAATTCACGGGAACTAAAGTAAACAATCCATCGGACGTAGTGCCACACTCCTGCACACCTAAAAATGTTTCAAGCGCTTTCATTATAGATTCTGATTTGTTAACATGACATGCGGTGCCTCTGCACAAACTAATCACGTACTTTCCTTCTTTTTCCAATTTAAACTGAGAATAAAATGTAGCAACTCCAAACATATCAACCATAGAAATATCCAACGCTAAAGATAGTTCTTTACATTCTTTTTCAGGAACATAGCCGTACTCACTTTGAAGATCTTGCAGTATTGCAACGGTATTTCTATCCTCTTTATGTTTATCAAAAATCTTCTGGAGTTTCTTATCCACATCAACACCCTTTTTAGAGCTATGAGGGATATCTCGCTTTATAAACCTTATTACAAGAAATAAAAATTAAACCATGCCTAAACGCATGGCCACAATCATTCCCAGACCTAGTAAAAGCATTATAACGCCTGCAATTAAATGCAAATGCCTCAACTTTGATTGTCTCAGTTTTTCCAATTTTTCTGTTGTAGCCAAACCTTGGTATACTACCCAAGTTATAACAATCATTGGAAAAACAAATATCAGATTGTACAATAATAAATACAGTATTCCTGTAGATCTTGTAACTTCTTTAGCTAACAAACCTAAGATAACTATATACGGTCCTGATGTGCACGGTAATAAAAAGAAACTAACTACAACTCCAATAACTCCTGCACCGCCAGGAGATGCAACACTCTTCAATAACTTTTTCATTGTAGGGCGCCAACTCAAAGGCACTTCCATCAAGAAACCTTTACCGTACCAAATATAATCTTTAACATTAAATAATCCAACCAGCAAAGCAATTATAGATACTATCCAATAAAATGTATGAGTAATTCCTGATACTTGGATAACTGTGAATATGCCGACACCCATTAAGAAATACATAACATAAATGGCTGCAATGAATGTAACACCACACCATAATGCTCTCTTTCTATCCCCTGACGCCAACACTGTGCTCATCAATAATATTAATACTGCGAACGCACACGGATTAATTGCGTCTACTAACGCAGCACCAACAACTGCAGGAATAGTGAGCTGTTCAATCATTTTTTCTTTCCTCTTCTCAATGTTCTCTTAGCATATTTATGGCCAAAATATATCACGATTGTCAAACCAACAAGCATCAAAAACAAAGTTCCAATCAATGAATGATATGTCTCAGTTTTAGGATCAACGGGATCAATATCTCTTGGTAATGGATCATTAACTTGCCCACCTGGTCCGTGAATTTCGCATTTTTCAACAATGCAAGATTGTATCTCTGATTCAATTTGATCTCTTACTTCATTACTAAACCCGACAAACATTCTGTCCTCGATAAAGATCGTTGGAACTCCTTGTACGCTTGTTCCAGCTTCATAACAAAATTTTTCAAATAACTCTCTGTTCTCATCATTAGAATATACTTCCTTTTCGTGTATATTTACATGAGGGTACTTTGGAGAAATTTCTTCAAACCAAGATAGCGCTTTAGCACAATGTGGACAGCCTTGTCCATGAAATATGTATACCTCAACAGTTTCTCCTTCCGGCAAAATATGTTCATCAGGATTAAACTGCGCAAAAACTGCTGTTGACATACACAAAATTAGAATAATCATTAATACTTTTTTCACTGAAATCACCATCTATCAACACTCATGAATTTTTCCTTATAAACTTTTTGATAACTCCAACTCAAATAACAACGTTATCGCCAGTATATATAATATCTATATATTTTATAGGTTAAATATATTACCTCTTCTTAACTACTACTTAGTTGAGAATGATCATAAACGTAAGTCTCGAAGAACAGCTTGACGCTACGAAACTTTTAGGTGCTGATGTAGATCCAATCATCTCTGGTATGACCAATCAAGGCTATTCTTTAGAACAAACAGAATCTGGAATTCTAAGATTTGCAAAAGATGGAGAACAAAAACATCCTAACATAGATGCAAACTTATTTGTTTTTTGTGCAGACACGGTGAGACTAGTTCCTTTTGCCATACGCATGGATTCTTTATACGAAGAACATAAAGAAACTCTCAAGCCCGGTTATGATAATCTGCAAAGAGTTGAACAACTTGTTGAGGAATTAGATGAACTTGCATCACAACTTGTTGCAGGAATAGGTGCCGGTAGTATTGAAGACTCAGTTCGCGATACTGCGATACACTATGGGGACTCATCAACGGGAAACTACTTTTCAAGAAATTTACAAACTGCAAGAAGAAAAGATGAACTAGGTGCTGCATTACATTCAGCTACTGAACATGCGGCCAATGGAAGTACGCTTGGTTTGCAAACTACTGCTTTGTATTCTGCTTCACTTATGGCGATGAGGCATGATTTTGATACTAACTTGCCTGGGGAATTAAGAGAGCTAGTTAATATTTTGAATGGTCATATGGTTGCGCAAGAAATGCCAAAACACATGGACCAGTTAACTGCCGGAACTCCTTTTGAAATCAACGTTAAAGGTGTAGTCCCTTACTCACCATCCTGTTCACATTTAATGAGGCTATATCACAAAATCAATAAAACTTTGATGGATTACTTTCTTGAATAATACTCGATTAAACACCTTTTACAGCTTGAATCTGACTAGAATGGCCTTTATGGACCCAATAAGCTTATAAATAATCGACTTTTCGGTTTCTTTATGGCTAAAAAGAAAGCTGCAGAGAAATCTCCTATTGAAATGGGTCAACCAGAGATCAATATTGGCTTAGTAGGTCACGTAGATCATGGTAAAACCACATTAACCGAAAAATTATCTGGTAAGTGGACTGATACACATTCTGAGGAACTCAAGCGAGGAATCACAATAAGATTGGGATACGCTGATTCTGTATTTAGGCGCTGTGAAAAATGCGATGAATTCACTGTAAATAAGAAGTGTATTGGCTGCATGGGTGATACTACTCCTATACGGAAAGTTAGCTTTGTTGATGCTCCTGGTCACGAAAGTTTAATGGCAACAATGCTTTCAGGTGCAACTATCATAGATGGTGCTTTACTTTTAGTGGCTGCTAACGAAAGATGTCCGCAACCTCAAACAAGAGAACACTTGATGGCTCTTGAAATTATGGGTATCGATAAAGTAATCATAGTTCAAAATAAAATTGATTTAGTGAAAGAAGATCAAGCATTAAAGAATTATAAACAAATAAGAAAATTTTTACAAGATACTAAATTTGCAGATGTTCCAATTATTCCAATTTCTGCACAACTAGGTATAAACATTGATGTTTTAATAAAAACAATTCAAGAATACATTCCTACTCCTGATAGAGATCCTAAAAAAGATGCACTTATGTTTGTTGCTCGAAGTTTCGACGTTAACAAACCTGGAGCGGCGCCTGAAGAACTTGTTGGCGGCGTTGTTGGTGGTGCGCTAGTTAAAGGTGAATTCAAAACAGGGGATGAAATTGAATTAAAACCTGGAAGAAAAATTGAAAAACAAGGTAGAGTGGTATATGAACCGATCACTACCACAATCACTGCACTAAAAACTGGTGGTGCAACTGTTAAGAATGTAATTCCTGGCGGTTCGATTGGAGTGATGACTAATCTTGATCCTTATTTAGTAAAATCCGATTCTTTAACCGGAATGGTTGTAGGTAAAAAAGGAAAATTGCCTCCCGTATGGCAGCAATTAGTATTAGAAACCGATCTTCTTGAAAGAGTTGTAGGCTCAAAAGAAGATTTGGACGTAGAACCAATAAAAATACACGAACCATTAATGCTTAACGTAAACGCAGCTGCAACTGTTGGAGTTGTTTCTGAACTTTCTAAAAATAAAGTTAAGTGCGCTTTGAAAATACCTGTTTGCGCTTCTGTCGGTTCAAGAGTTACAATCTCTAGAAGAGTTGGTAACCGATTTAGACTTATTGGTTTTGGTATAATCAAAGAAAAATGATAATATCTATTTGTGGCACAGCCGGTTCAGGCAAATCTACTGTTGCACGAATTCTTGCTCAAAAATTAAGTTACAAACATTACTACATGGGCGGCATAAGACGTCAAGTTGCAAAAGAAAAAGGAATGAACTTAGAAGAGTTTAATGAATTTGGCGAAGGCGACATTTCAACTGATAAGGTTGTTGACGACTATCAAGCGAAACTTGGTAAGACTGAAGATGATTTTGTTATTGAAGGCAGAACTTCTTTTTATTTTATACCACAATCATTCAAAGTTTTTATTGATGTAGATCCTAAAACTGGCGCGGAAAGAGTTTTCAAAGATAAACGTAAAGAGTCTGGTGCGCATAGAAATGAGAAGATTTTTGAAACTGTTGAAGAAACAATGGACGATCTTAAAAAACGTGTTGAATCTGACAAAAAGAGATACACTAAATATTATAATTTTGATTGTTATGATCTCGAACATTACGATTTCATAATTGACACTTCTGATCACGCAGTTCCTCAAGTAGTGGACGCAATTCTTGAAGCATTCAACAAATGGAAACAATAGTTGGATAACTTTATTAACTTCTATTATTCTACTCTTCATATGGGTAGCTACATAGAGTTAAACGATACTTTACAAATAACTACTGAACAAGGTTTTCCTGCAGAATTAGATTTAGAGAAGCACAAAGAAAATCCAATCACTGCTGAAGAATTTAAAGGAAGGATTTTTGAATTCAAAAACAAAAAGAATCTACGTATTTATCATTCTGCACCTTGCAGAGTTTTTCTTGTTCACAATATTGATGGTAAGTGGCTTTATTGGGGACATTGTTTAATGCTTGAACAAACAATTCATTCTGAATCGAAAACAACATCTGGAAAATTTAAAATAATAAAAATTTATTCGCCTGATTATCAAAAACTAATAACGGAAAACGAAACCTCTGAAGGCTGTAACTATTTTGAGTAATGTTGATTTTTAATGAATACGGGCCATCTACTGCTAATTCTCAAAACCCAAACTTTTATATACTAAAACTATCAACCTTGCACTATTCTTCTCGTGTTTTCAATTCGAGATAGAGGGACCTAAAATGACAAATACTATTAAAAAAGGAGATTTCGTAGAGCTAGAGTACACAGGAGCGATTAAAGATCCTGAATTGGTATTCGACACTACTAGCGAGTCTGTCGCTAAGAAAAACAACATATTTGACCCTAAAACAATCTACGGGCCAGTCATAGTTTGCGTAGGCGAAAAACAAGTTCTTGCAGGTATGGATGCGCAATTAGAAGGTAAGGGATCTGATGTCGAGTTTCCTATTAAGATAGCTCCAGAAGGCGGATTCGGAAAGAAAGAATCCAAATTAATTCAATTAATTCCTACTAACAAATTTACTAAAGAAGGCATTAGGCCTGCTCCAGGACTTCAAGTTAACATTGATGGTACAATCGCTACTATCAAAAATGTATCTGGTGGTAGAACTCTTGTTGACTTTAATCACCCCTTGGCTGGTCAAGATCTTTATTACAAAATCAAAGTAATAAGAAAAGTAGAAGACAAAGTCGAGCAAATTAACGCATTTATCTCTATATCTCTTAACATTAAAGCAGAACTTTTAACCACAACTTACGACAAAGAGAAAGATGAAGCAAAAGTTATTATGAAAACTGATGCTGAAGTACCAAAAGAGGTCTTCGACCAACTTTCTGAAAAAATCAAGGAAGTCGTGAAAGTTAAGAATTTAGAGGTTACAGCCCAGAATAAATAAGTTTATATAGAAGTATAGGCCAATTAAATTGACAACTGTCAAACTGGGTTGAGGTGGGAAATAATGGATACATTCATACAAGCCGCTACGGAAAGAGCGCAAGAAATCGATGAACAAAGAAAGGACTTTGAGCTTCGAACTGAAAACAGAACCGAAGAATCAGAAGCACCAAAAAGAAGCGCATCCATAAAAAACGAGATGGATGATGAACTTGAGGCAATGCTTTCAAAGAAAAAAGCACTGATTAAAGTTATAGGCTGCGGTGGTGGCGGTAATAATACTATTAACAGAATAAGCGAAGTTGGAATTGAAGGAACAGAAACAATCGCTTTGAACACAGACGCTCAAGATTTACTTTATACAACTGCTTCAAAAAAAATCTTAATTGGAAAAGAATCAACTCAAGGTTTGGGTGCAGGTTCCGTACCTAAGATTGGTGAAGAAGCAGCTCGCGAACAAGAATCAGAATTAAAACAATCAATACAAGGCGCCGACATGGTTTTTATCACCTGTGGTTTGGGTGGTGGAACTGGTACAGGCTCCGCACCTGTTGTTGCAGATATTGCAAAAAAACTTGGTGCACTAACTGTTGGCATTGTAACTCTTCCGTTCTCTATGGAAGGTCAAAGACGGTATGAAAACGCAGTCGTTGGTTTAGAGAAAATGGAAAGTATCGTTGACACATTGATTGTAATACCTAACGATAAATTACTCGAATTGGCACCTAACTTGCCGTTACACACTGCATTTAAGGTTGCTGATGAGATATTAACAAACGCGGTCAAAGGAATTGCTGAGCTAGTAACTAAAGCTGGCCTGGTAAACTTAGACTTTGCAGACATCAGAGCCATCATGGGTAATGGTGGTGTTGCTTTAATTGGTGTTGGTGAATCCGACTCTGGACAACGAGCATTAGAAGCTGTTGAGAAAGCTGTCAACAATCCTTTATTGAGTGTTGATATTGCTGGCGCAACTGGCGCACTAATCAACGTTGCTGGTGGGAGTGACATGACACTTGATGAAGCAAGACAAGTTGTTGAAGCAGTATCAGAACAACTTGACGAAGACGCAAGAGTTATTTGGGGTGCGCAAATAAGCGAAGACCTTCAAAACTCAATCAGAACTATGCTGATCATTACTGGAGTAAAGTCCTCACAGATATTTGGTCCCGCAAGGACAACTATGGACGGAAAGAAAAAGGACATTGAAAGTGCTCTAGGAATTGAATTTGTTAACTAAAAAAGAGGGTAAGAATTTCAAGATGGAAAACGAAGAACCTGGCAAAAAACAAAAGATCGCGAGATTTTGTAAGGAGTGCATTAGGGTAGTTAAAGTTACAAAAAAACCTACCAACTTCGAGTTTAAGACTATAGTTAAGGTTTCAGGTCTCGGTTTACTCATCATTGGATTTTTAGGATTCTTATTCGCAATGGGGAAGGAGTTACTTTTGTAAAATGGACGAAATAAAACAACCGAAACGGCCAGTAGATGCTCAGGAAAACGTACCTGAAGAACACGAAGAAGTTGAAGAAACTAAAGAGACTACAGAAAAAGAAGTTCCTGTAGAAATAGTTCACAAAAATTTAATCTTCGCACTTAGAACTACTGCAAATCGAGAAGATCAAGTAATGGATTTTCTTATTGGTCACATTGAAAGAAAAGGATTTAACGTATTTTCTGTGATTAGACCTCACGGTATGCGTGGTTACATATTCTTAGAAGCAGATACTAAACAACAAGCAGAAGAAGCATCTTATGGCGTTCCGTACGCTAGAGGTATATTGCCTGCACCTGTTGATTACAAAGAAATTGAACACATGCTCGAACAGGTCAAGAAAGAAGTTAACATTATGAAGAACGATATTGTTGAAATTATCTCTGGACCTTTCAAAAGGGAGAAAGCCAAGATTACAAGAATCGACAAAGGCAAAGAAGAAGTCGTTGTTGAACTTCTTGAGGCGGCAGTCCCGATTCCAATAACTCTTAAACTAGACTCTGTAAAGGTCATTCGAAGAGAGGGAGATGAAGAGGAAGGTGAATAGAAATGGCTAAAGAAACTGTTGAAACGCTAATAGAAGGAGGAAAAGCAAGTGCTGCTCCACCATTAGGACCCGCTCTAGGACCTCTTGGAGTGAATATTGGTCAAGTTGTTACTGAAATTAACAAAAAAACAGGTGATTTCAAAGGAATGAAAGTTCCTGTAAAAGTTACTGTTGATACTGAAACAAAAGATTTTGAGATTAAGATAGGTACACCACCTGCTAGCGCTTTGATTAAAAAAGAAGCTGGAATTGCGAAAGCATCAGGTAGACCTACTGTTGATTTTGTAGCAGATCTTAAAATTGAACAAATAATCAAAGTTGCAAACATGAAAGCCGACTCATTATTGGGAAAAGATAATTTTTCCAGAGTTAAAGAGATTTGCGGTACTTGTAGAGCGATGGGTATAATGGTTGAAGGTAAAATTGCTGATGAAACCATCAAAGACATCAATGAAGGTGCTCACAAAGCAAAGATCGAATCAGGCAAGACTGAACTTTCTGATGAAGAACTGAAGGCTCTTGAAGAAGAAAAGAAGAAAATGGAAGAAGAATTAGCTTCCAAGAGAAAGAAGTTTGAGGCGAAAGCTAAAGATATTATGGCACAGATGGCTAATAAAGCCACTTCCATAATCAGAAAGAAGATGGTTGAAGATAAGATTCCTGAAGTAATTATAAATGAAATCTGTCCAGCAGATGATGCTGGTAAGAAGTAATTGCTGAGAATTGGCTTCAAAATACAAAATTATTTATTTGTGTTTGTTTTTCCTTTAGAGTAGAACCACGATGGCAGAGAAATTTAGGGCAAGAATAGCAGGAGTGAACGATCATGAAGAGCATGACGTTCAAATGAAATCCAGGTATAAGAGCTATCGTAACAAGTTTATCATCGCTCTCGTGGTGCTCGCAGTTCTTTTTTACGTATTTACAAGTGCAAAAACCGTCACAACTGTAAAGACAATACGAGTTATAGAAACTGTACCTAATGTTTATGACGAAATTGAGTTCACAAACAAAACATTTGTTGAGCGTGTACCGTATAATGCTACAGAATTCTATTATGAAAAAGAAGGTGTTGGGAAAGAGACGTGTAGGCGTGAAAAGTATGATTATGACGTAGATGTCCAAGGATATTACGAATCCAAAGATGATGTTACGCGTTATAAATGCCAAGTTAGAATCACTAATAATGGTGATAAACACCACAACTGGACCATTAGAGCTAAATTTACTGGCGAAAGTACTGGTTTGGGACCTGAAAGTGAAGCTTTAACACTTGATATCATGCCTGGCAACGAGAAAGATTTCATATTCTATCTTGAAGAAGGGGTATTTAAACCAAAAACTTGTATTCATATGATTGAAGACGCTCCTGCAAAAGAGATCTGCGAATATTCATTCTATGAAGATGTTAGGAAATCTAAACCTGTTGTTAAGTTCAGAAACCGAACAGTTATTCGGACAATAAAAACAACAAAAACATTCACTGCACTAGAAAATATTACAACTGAAAAACGTCATGTGCAAAACATTACAATCAACAGATTCTTTGGTTGGAGACAAGGATTTAACCTTGGATATTAAACTTTAATTTCTTTCCACACAATTTCTTTTGTAGAAAAGTATTCTTTTGTAAATTGAGCTGCTTCTTCGACTGAGAATGGTTTGCATGTATAGGTATCAACCGTAAACAATGGGGGATTGGTTGGGTAACTGTAAAAATGACATCCTGATGTTCTCCAATGAATCCATCCACTAAAACCCAATTCGTGTGCACTTGAAGTATATGGTCCTGCCATCACTTCCATCTGAGTTACATCTGCTAATTTTAACAAGTAATCTGCTATTTGATCTGGCTCAACTAAAAGTTCAGTCGTACCTTCTATTATCAATCTTTGTCTGATTAAATTTGGAGCTAGATTCTTCCATTCAAGTTTTTCTTCGATCGTCATACAATTGCCTCATTAGTTACTAGTAAGTAAAGAACAACTGTTGCTGATAAATAAAAGTTGTGTGCTTAATTTCCGATAATTAGCGATACTTTTATAAAAAACAGTTAAATATCTTAACTAATGGATAGATTAGATTGGAAAATACTTCAAATACTTGATTGGAGCGGTAGAGAGCCAATAACTCAGATCGCTAAAAAAGTAAAGTCCAACAAAGATGTTGTTGCATACAGAATAAAACGATTAGAAGAACAAGGAATAGTCAAAAGATATTTTCCCGTTCTCAACATGCACAAACTTGGATATCATACTACCAGACTTTACCTTGACATTGAAGAAATGAATTCTAAAGAGGAACAAGATCTTGTAACTTTTCTTGACAAAGAGATTGGTGCGGGATTAATCTTTAGGATGGATTATCCCTACAGATACGGAATACTGCTTTGGGTGAAATCAATCTATGATGTTGAATCTGCACTCATTAAGATAAAACAAAAACTTGGTAGGAACTTGGTGAAATATCATCACACTGTATTTTGTAAATTTAGTGTTTATCCCAAAGATTATCTTTTTGGCAAAGATTACCACACCAACAGTTTTGATCAAAAACCTGACGATGAAATTAATCATGATGTGAGTGACTTTTTAATTCTAAAACAACTATCAGAAAATGCAAGGCTATCTACAACTCAGATTGCTAAAGAATTAACTATTCCGCAAACAACTGTATCTGCAAAGATAAAAAACATGGAAAAGAAAGGCATAATTATTGGTTACAGGGCAGAAATAGATTATCTAAAGCTGGGTTACATGAATTACTTCTTAGAGATCTATCTTGATGATAATCATAATTTATCTGAGATTGAAGGGTGGGCAAATACAAATAAGAATGTCGTCTGGCTGCAACGAATAATTGGCACCTGTGACATAGAGGTTGAGGTCGAAGTAAAGGATAGAATTGAACTAGAAAATCTGTTAGATAAACTCAGAACACGTTTCAAGAACATACGTAAGATTGTTTTCTGGTCACAAGAATATAAAAAATTAACTTTCCTTCCCTAATTCAGGAATCTCTTGAAGCTCTTCACTCACAACTTTTCTTCCGCCTTTAAGAGACCATAATGACATCACGATTGTCCATACAAATGCAGCTCCTAAAGTTACTGGAGTTCTCATTTCATCTGGTATGTATGCATAGTTTGCTGCTTGAAAACCATTCCACAGCGTAAACGTTGCAACAGTAGCATACATGTATTCTCTTCCAGGAACATTTGAAAAATATTTATCTCTTACGTTGCCACAAAAACTTTTAACATTATCATAGAATCCTAAAAAACCATTTCTTTCAGATCGTTCATAATTCATTAATTCTACTGCGTCATCTGACACACTTGATCTGAACGCTTCTTTAATATTATATCCAACTCTTTCTGCAATTGTGCAATTAGTAAAAAAAACTGTGTTAAACAAATTACCCCATAAGTTTGGACCAAGTGCTGCCATTGCAATTGGATTATCTGATATGGTTGCACCAACTGCATTACCTGTTTGCATCAATGCTTCTAAACCTATGCCATAGACTGGTGCGGATAATGCTGTGTGTCCTAACTTGGCTGGATTGATTTTTCTATCTGTTACTAATTGAGAAATCGCATCTGATGCTGTATACACAACTTCCGCTGTAGCCATAGAACCTATCACAGGGTGTGCTGCTTGAAAAGCCACATACGCGTCCAATATACTTCCTAAATCCATGTAACGCCGGTTCTACAACCAATATATAAAGCTATCTTGCATTAACTACTGAGAAATAGTACTCAATGAGTTCTGTGCTTATATCCTTCTTTAACATCCTCTTTAGCTAAAACAATCTGCCAAAGTTGATTCTTACGCGCCCTAAAAGAACCAGCGCAAACAAGAAGATAATATTTCCACATTCTATAAAATTGTTCAGTATAATTGTTCTTAATCTTATTCCATCCCTTATCAAAATTTTTGAACCAAGCCATCAGAGTTTTGTCATAGTCTGGTCCGAAGTTATGGAGGTCTTCAACTATAAACAATCCTTCTGCAGCATCTGCAATTTGTTTTACAGAAGGCAGCATAGAGTTAGGAAAAATATATTTTGTGATCCAAGGATCACATGATTTAACTGACTTTAATCCTCCAATGGTATGTAGCAAAAACAGTCCTTCAGGCCTCAAACATTTCTCTGCAACTTTCATATAAGTTTTATAATTTTTGTGACCGACATGCTCAATCATGCCTAGTGAAACAATCCTATCGAATTTCTCATCCACATCTCGATAATCTTGTAATCTTATCTCAACAGGTAAACCTTTACATTTCTCTCTCGCCAACAAAGCTTGTTCTTTAGAAACTGTTATACCTACAACTTTAACTTTATATTTTTCTGCAGCAAACTTAGCAAAACTTCCCCAGCCACAACCGATATCCAACACCTTCATACCTTTCTTTAATCCAATTTTATCGCAAACTAGTTTTAATTTTGCGTCTTGAGCTTGATTAAGATTTTTCGCTTTTTTCCAGTATCCGCAAGTATAGGCCATCCTCTTATCCAACATTAAGGTGTATAGATCATTTCCAATATCATAATGATGTTCGCCGATTTTGAAAGCCCTTGACTTCTTTTGAAGATTCATAACCTTGGCTTTAACCACACCAGAAACTAGTTGTAATTTGTTAACGACCTTACTATCTAATTGAGCTCTCAGAACCTTATCCATTAGCTTATCCAGTCTTTTGCACTCCCACCAGCCTTCCATGTAGGATTCTCCTAGACCTAATGACCCTTGAGACAACACCCTAGAATAAAATCTATCATCTTTAACTTGAATATCCCACTCTCTCCTGCCGCCGATCTTAACATCTGCTAAATCCAGGATATCTTGCGCAACTTTCTTCAAATCTGCCATTTTTTGAATAGAATTATTTTACTATTTATATAATTTAATTTATATATTTTATATTTTTCATATTCTTAGAAGGCTATTTCACCTTTTCATACTCTAATCCCATATCATCCAGCAGCGTAGTAACTTTCTCCTTAAAGCCTGCCAAACCTTTCCACTCTAAGAATATCTTTTCTGCACCAGACTTCTCCATAGCCTCTTTAACCAAAGCCGAATCCAAATCTTCGAGTCGATACTTCGGACAAACATGACCAAAACAATAATCTGTTTTATACATCAACGAAGTAAACCGGGGTGTATGATGCAACCCTCCAATTCCAAATGCGATTGGGTAAGAAGGTATTAATGAACGACAAAAATGCAAGATAGTATCTGCGATAACTTCTGCTGCATCCTTTCTCTCCCATGACTTTTCTTCACTTCCAATCTCAATAAACATAACTGGTTTTTCCATATAAGGTCCATGATGCGTACATTCTTGAATAACTTCATAACCCAATTCTTTCTCAG
>Ga0209249_1000135_pt1 | contig 99258 bp, 95 predicted proteins | sample SaaInlV_200m_DNA_4_FD_184653 | JGI IMG/M metagenome (GOLD analysis project Ga0209249, IMG submission 184653) | Marine microbial communities from expanding oxygen minimum zones in the Saanich Inlet - SI037_S3LV_200m_DNA (SPAdes) (version 2) | ecosystem: Environmental > Aquatic > Marine >... | reverse complement strand
ATTATGAACGCCCGCATCAAAGCCTAGATTATCGGGTACCCGCTGATGTTCATTTCAGCTAATCACCCGACTCGTTTATCCACCTTAACTTTGTCAATTTGTGGTCTTGACAATGGGGTTCACTATAGTGTATTTCCACGGAAATGTAATATCTGATGGTTTTGAGCTCAAACTATCAGCAAAGAACATAGAGCGAAACCTTCAACAATTTGCAGAATACGCGTATGTGATTTATAAGTGTCTTTCCGATGAACAAAACTATACAGGTAATGTCCTAAAAATCTAACCCGCGCTAAGCTAACCCGCCTTCGGCTCTGGGGGCGCTACGCGACAATCTCTGCTGAGATGGGAAGTCCACTAGTCTTTGCGGGGGCTTCGCGGAGGCGGAATCCGTTTTTGGGGTGTGAGGGTATCCACGTGATGGGTGTATGGTGATAGAGGTAAAAATGAACGCTAAAGATAAACGAAAAATTTTAGGCATAAATCTATTTCTCTTCGCTCTTTTATTTGGACTAATCTCTCTAAACAAAGAGATATTACGACCTGCATTTGCTCATACTCCATATCTGGGCATTTTCACAGGAAGTTTCCCTAATTTTATTGCCGCATATATTATCAGCCTTGCCTTTGTAAACGCAGTATTACAGAGAAAGCCGAAACATGGCCAGCTGATTGTCTATCTCACTTCTGCGCTGATTTTTGTCATATTGACTGTTGAGGAAATCATCCCATTATGGGGAGCCAGCACCCACTATGATATATTCGATATTGTAGCCAGCGGATTAGGGTCGTTGCTCGCAATTATCACTTTTAGGTTACTACAACCAATTCTGCAAAAGGATGAAGCTTAATCTGCTACCCTTTGCAGGGGGCCTAGCGGAAGTGAAAGCATTGAGCAGACTGCTTGAATGGCAGAAGAGTTTTTTGAAAGACGAAAGCTGAAGGTTTTAAGGTTAGAAGGTTGGAAGATTTAACCGCTAATTTTCGTTAATATCGAGTTTTTATGAAACAAGAACTTTCCAGAACAAACTTAGGAATAATGAATTCAAGAACCCCAACACCTTTTGATGAACTGGATATCTTGCATACCCTTGCTCAAGTAATCACTAAAACAACGGATGAAGACCAGTTAATTGAACAGGTAACAAAACTATTTGGAGATAACCAATTCTCTGATAATTTTGGCATTTTGTTGGTGGATGAAAAGGATGGAGTATTGCGGGTGCACCCATCCTGTACATTTAATGGAAATCTATCAGAAAAAGTGGTTTTCACCTCTTTCGAGGGGAGCGTCATATGGCATGTTGCCAAGACAGGGAATTCGGAACGAGTTCCAGATGTAACAGCAATCCCAAATTGTATAATTTTTGACCTTGAAACGCGATCTAAACTGGTTCTACCCCTTAATCTAGGAAAAACCACCATCGGGGTCATAAATGCTGAGAGCAAGATACCGAATGGTTTTTCCGATTCGGACGAACGCTTTTTAGTTATCCTTGCCAGCCAAATCTCTATGACAATTGCACACTTACGGGCAGCAAAAAACGAGAATAGATATAAAGAGCAAACCTTTCTTCGAGACGCATTTATATTATTGTCATCTACTTTAGATTATAAAGCGGTCCTCAAGGAACTTACAAGGCAACTCTGTTTAGCCGTTGATGCTACCAGCGCGTATATCAATGAAGTAGATGAAAAGCAGGGAGTATATATTAGTATCGCAGAATACATCAGTCCCAAAGCCGGTGATGAAGAAAAGGTTTCTGATTTAGGGGAACCGTATCCGATGTCCTTGTCCTCCGAAGCAGTGGGTGGAAATTCACCAATTGACGAATTTCAGTGGGTGGAAGAGCTTCGACAAGGCATCCCCGATGTTGATCATTTTGATGATCTGGACATTCCCAAAACACAATATGAAGAGATGGAGCACTATGGGGTCAAATCAATTTTGTACATCCCTCTGATAGCCAAGGGACAGTTGGTAGGGTTTTCTGAGATATGGGAAAGTCGGCATAAAAAAGAATTTTCTGACGCCGAAATCAACCTCTGTACTATATTGTCACAGCAGGCCGTGATAGCACTCGAGAATGCCCACATGTTCGATCAAGTAAAGCATTATGCATCCCATGATGAATTAACGGGATTATACAATCGCCGCTGGCTTCTAGAACTCGCTCAAGCAGAATTCAATCGATGCATCAGATATGATCGATCAATATCCCTATTGATGCTGGATATCGACAATTTTAAAAATTTCAACGACACTTACGGACATGCGATCGGTGATGAGGTATTACAAGCTGTTGCCAATTTTTGTAAGGAGAGCATGCGTGACTCAGATTTTTTGGGCCGCTATGGTGGAGAAGAATTTGTACTTGTTCTCACTGAAACCCTGCAAGAAGAGGCCAAAATTTTTGCAGAACGACTGAGGAAAAACATTGCCAAGACAATGATACCAACAGACAAGGGAGAACTTAGTGTAACCGTAAGTATTGGCTTGGCTGAGAACGATGGGATTACTCCCAATTTGGAAAAATTGATTGATCGCGCTGACCAGGCTATGTATGTCGCAAAAAAGAAGGGACGTAACCGGATTGTAGTCGGTGCCTAAAAGGTGAAGCGCCTAACAACTGATCTAGCAAAGTATAGATTATTTCTTTGGAAAAGAAGGCGAAAACATATACCGCTATAATGAACATAGTCCGCACCCACCAGCAAATAACGCAAGTCGTTGGGGTGCTATCAAAGGACAGAAAATGGAAAAGCAATATCACATAAATTTAGAGAAATATACTTTGCAGAAATTCAAGAATAATCTTAAGTCGCGGGATATGATCCCGAGTCGCGTCAGCTTAAAAGACGAATTGGATGAACGCTTCAAGATATTGGAATCCAGTGGAATTAGAAATCTTAAGGAACTGATTGAGAAGTTAAAAACGAAGCCGAAAATTGAACTCTTTGCAAAGGAAACAGGCTTATCAATAGAATATCTAACACTTCTCAAGCGAGAAGCAAAAAGCTACCTGCCAAATCCAATTCGATTGGATAAATTCTCTGGAATTCCAACGAAATATGTGCAGAGATTGGATGCTGAAGGTATCAAAAATTCTCGGCATTTATTCAACACGGCGCAAGATAAAAATCAAAGAGAGAGCTTGGCGCAAAAGACAGAAATCCCGATCGAAGTGATGGATGAGCTTCTATGTTTATCTGATTTAGTCAGGGTCTATGGCGTTGGCCCAATATTTGCGAGAATGATCTACGACGTTGGTGTAAAAACCGTCAAAGATTTTATAGAAAACACCGCCGAAGAATTTATAAAAATCTACGAAGAAAAAGAGCAAAAGAAAGCAGATTTTGGAGTCGGCGAGATTCAGTTTAGTCTCCAATTGGCGAAAGAGTTAGATATTGGTATTGAGATATAAGAAGTGGAATACTTTTTAACACGAATGTTCGCGAATGGACGAATGACGCGAATAAAAAACGTTAAAAAAATCGTGAAATTCGCACATTCGTTTTTAGCGTAGCAACATTCCCGTTGAGAAAGCTCATGCCGAAATAGGGAGGCTCTTCAGATGGGCTCAAAATCATCTCAACTCTACGTATCAAGATTCATTTCCTTCATTAACACCCGCAAACCTAAAAATCCTCATGGTAAAATTACAGACTTATTTTACCTATCCCTCCCAAAATGGAGTTCCCCTTATGAAAAAAACTGATTACCTTTTTAAGAACGCCATTGTCCTGACAATGGACAAAGACCTTAAACAATACGATCCCGGCGCAGTAGCTGTGAGTGGCGATAGTATCGTCGCAGTTGGTGCAGAGGACGAAATTCTTAACGCCTATGATGCAGCCGAAGTAATTGATTGCGGCGGCAAAGTGCTAATGCCCGGTTTGGTGAACGCGCACACCCACGTCCCGATGACGCTGCTGCGCGGTCTCGCCGACGACCTTCGGCTGGATGTTTGGCTAATGGGCTATATGATGCCCGTTGAGCGTGAGTTCGTCACCCCCGAGTTTGTTCGTTTGGGCACAAAGTTGGCTTGCGCCGAGCTAATTCGCAGTGGTGTAACAGCCTTTGCCGACATGTATTATTTTGAAGACGATGTTGCCGAAGCCACCGCCGAAGCAGGGCTACGCGCACTCTGTGGGCAATCGGTCATGAAATTCCCCGCCCCAGATGCCCCATCTTATGAAGACGCTCTCGTCTACGCACGCAACTTCATCGAACGCTGGAAAGACCACCCCTTGATCGTCCCGGCAGTAGCTCCCCACGCCCCATATACCTGCACGCCAGAAATCCTGAAAGCCTGCGCCGAATTAGCAAATGAATTTGATGTCCCCCTCCATATCCATCTCGCAGAAACATCCTTTGAAGTCGAAAATATGCGCGAAGCTGAGGGCATTCCTGTCATCCCTTATGTCAAAAAGCATCACCTCTTCGAGGCCAAAGTCCTCGCCGCCCATTGTGTTCATATTGACGTAGGAGAAATTCGCACACTCTCAAACCTTGGTGCTGGCGTGGCACATAATCCCTCATCCAACATGAAGTTAGCTTCGGGCGTTGCGCCTGTCCAGAAAATGATCGATGAAAATGTCCCTGTCGGGATCGGGACAGATGGCCCCGCCTCGAATAACGATCTCGATATGTTCGAAGAGATCCGCTTAGCCGCATTTATCGCGAAGGGATTTAGTGGGGACCCCACCTCTATCCCGGCTGCTACCGCGCTGACAATGGGAACCCGCCTGGGAGCGGAAGCGATGCACATCGGCAATTTGACTGGCTCATTGCAAGTGGGCAAACGTGCCGACCTGATCTTGATCGACATCTCCAAATCCCATAATGCCCCCCATTTCCGCCGCGACCCAAATAATATCTACGTTCAACTTGTTTACGCCGCAAAATCAACCGACGTGACCGACGTAATGGTCAACGGTGCCTTCGTAATGCGTGAGAAAAATCTGCTTACGCTAGATGAAGCGGATCTGATGGAAAAAGCACAAGTCTACGCTGAAAAGATCGATGCCTTCCTGCTCGAACGGGAACAATCGCTCTTCTCGAAACTGGTCGCTTTAGGCGGCTCGTCGGAGGAAGAATCCTTCGAGGTGCAGACCAAGGTCAAGGTGACCGAGCAATTTGACGTCGAAGCTGCGCTCGCGGCTTCTAATCTAGAAATCATCCGCTCACGTCGTTATCGTGAATATGATCTCTACTTCTCCTTTGATGATCCATCACAAGGACGCTTGCGCTATCGCGAGGATGAATTCATCGACGACGAAGGCAACGTGGAACACGTCCGCGCTCGCCTGACGCTAATTGGGCAAGCAAGAAAAGAAGAATTTAAAGACGATGTCCTTCTCTCACGGAGCCGCTATCTTGCACCGGCCACAAATTCACGTCGTTTCTACCGCGAATATTTCAAACCGAAAACGGAGCAAACCATCCAGAAAGAACGGATGCGCTGGTTGGTTGAGTTTGAAGGCACAGAATTTTTCATCAACTTCGACCTCTTCAATAAACCTGATCTTGGCAGATTTCTTGAGATCAAGACACGCACTTGGAGCCGAAAAGATGCCAAACGCAAAGCAAAAATGACTTCAGAATTACTCGCACTACTGAACGTGGAAGAAAAAGCGATAATAACCGACGACTATATTGAGCTTGTCTAAACAAAAACCAGACTTGATAGTTGTGATTTAACCTTTGTAGAAAAATGTGTAACACAAAAAGGTCAAAACACGAGTTTTTAAGTTTTTTCGCGATATTCACGTAATTCGCGTTAAAGATTTCTGTGACTATTCATTTCCAAAATAATTCTCACGATTAACTACCGTGCCGCCAACGAAAAAACAAGCTCAAACTAAAACCATAATTATCAAATCAGAGAGAAAACTATGAAGACATTAGCAAAATTCATCGCGGTACTTTCCGCAATTCTATTTGTCATATCACTGGTTGCCGCGCTCTTTTTATACAGCCTTGAAAAAAACGCCTTCGACGCAGAGACTTATAAAGAAGCCCTCCAAGATGAGGGTGTCTATGAGCGTTTACCAGCCGTGATCGGAGATCAACTTGTCTCTACCATGGGCATTGATCGCTGTGCTGAAAACCCAGTTACCTGTGATCTTGAAAACCGCAGCCCAACACTGGATATCTGTCTCGAGAAAGCACTCGGTAGCGAAGCGTATCAGGCACTATCAAATAATGAACGCTCTCCTTCTGATGCAGAAAAAGTACGATATATACCCTGCTTCAACGAATACGGTTATCCTGCAATAGAAAAAAACGATAACCCAATTACACCTCTGATCGGAAACCTAACAGCCAAAGATTGGGAATTGTTGATCATCGCACTCATCCCGCCAGATGATCTTGAAAATATGAGTGAAGAGACTATAGATCAACTATTTGCTTTTCTCAATGGCAGTACTGATTCTGCATCAATATCTTTTCGTAGCCTAAAAAATCGTCTCGTGAGCGAAGCAGGCACAGACGCAGTAATGAGACTCATCGAAGCACAACCTTCTTGTACCGCATCCGATCTTCTAAAATTAGCCAATCTCTCAGCAGAAAGCGCAATGGTATTCTGCAATCCACCAGAAATAACCAAACCTTTACTAAGACCCTTCATCGAAATTAAACTAAAAATTGCCTCGGCGACAATTCCTGAAGAAAAAGTTTTTCTCCAAAAAACAAATATGGGCAATGATTTTATTGATGCACAATCCACACGTCTGCTAATGCGCTTAAGCCCTCTCCTCCCGATCATATTGCTTTTGCTCATCACCATGCTTGTCGTCCGCTCCCTCTATTCATGGCTACGCTGGTGGGGCATTCCCCTACTCACAACTGGCATTATCTCTTTGATTCTCAGCTTAATGACAGCCCCCATCCTACAGGTATTTTTTAGCATGCCCTTTATCGGAGGCATGTCAATGGATGTTTCCGGGAGCGTAACTGAACTGATATACGACCTTCTCCAAACAATCACCCACCGTCTTGTTGAAAATATTGCCATCTACGCACTCATCCTCATAGTTCTGGGATTAGTGATGACAATTGGTTCAATATTTGCAAAAAGGATGGAAGAATCGATCGAGGTAATTTGATGGATAATCCAACCCTAAACTTGATCCACGCACACGGATCTGTTCGACGGTACAAACCCGACCCTGTGCCTGCTTCCGCTATAGAAAGAATCGTTGCCGCCGCACAACGCGCATCCACATCGTCTAATATGCAAATATATAGCGTAATCGCTGTCACTGATGCAGACAAGCGCAATCAACTTGCCGAGCTATGTGGTGGGCAAAGCCAAATCCGTGAAGCCCCCGTTTTCTTGGCATGGTGCGCCGACCGCGCCCGTCTCGACCAAGTCTGTGCCCTGCGCGGCTATATGCAAAGCTCAGAAACCCTCGAAAACTTCCTTGTCGCCGCAGTAGACGCAGCCATCGCAGCCCAAACTGCCGCGCTCGCCGCCGAATCAGTGGGATTAGGCATCTGCTATATCGGCGCAATTCGGAATAATTCTACTGAAGTAATCAAACTACTTGAACTGCCAAAAAGCGTTTTCCCCATCACAGGCATGACAGTTGGCGTACCTGTACAAGCGCCACGCATCCGTCCGCGTTTGCCGCAAGAAGCCATTCTACACTGGGAGAGTTATAACCCCGACCAGGATGCTGCCTTACTTTCCTACGACCAAACCATGATAGAGACAGGAATCTACAAAGACCGCCAAGTCCCCATTCCCGGCAAAGAAGGCCAAACAGAATCCTACGGCTGGATGGAGCACACCGCCCGACGCGTATCTCAAAAAGTAAGGCCAGAAATGCGAGCAATCATCGAAAAACAGGGGTATGGGTTGAAATAAAAGATGGCCCAAAACAACCAATAGCCACGACCTTCGAAAATCGTGCGTTTTCGTTAGGAAAAACTCTCACTCAACAAACTCTGAAACAACCCCTCGACTTGACGCTCTGCCTCCCGCGCCGGTTTTGACAAATTACCTCAGACTGGTCTATAAGCCGCATCTTGTTCAGGGATTTTCATCCCCTTGGCGATTATCTATCTATGCAGTCTACCTGAGACTTAGGGAGCGGGCAGCTCATCGTCTCTGCTTGACCTTGCTTCTGGTGGGGGTTATCTAGCCATGCACATTGCTGCACATGCTGGTGGTCTCTTACACCGCCTTTTCACCCTTACTCTCGCGAGAGAGTGGTTATTTTCTGTGACCCGATCCGATAGATCTCTCCATCCCGTGCTTTCCACGGCACCATGCCCTACGAAGTGCGGACTTTCCTCGACGCTTTCACGCCGCAACCGCCCGACCAGCCCGAGGTGATGTGATGATACTCTTTCGACGAAGAAGCGTCAACTCTGCGCGCTATTTTAACGAGTTTTGCTTATCGTCTGGATATCGTTATTAAAGGATAACAAGTCAAAATCAGGTGCGATTCATCTTAATCCAATTAAAATCTTCAAAAAGTCCATACTCGCATAAGTTTTTATACGGTAAAATAGAGGGGTCTCAAAAGTTTATCTATCAGGAGTTTTATTGTGAGTCAATGGCCCGGAAAATATGTGATTGGTTTAACTGGAAATATTGCCACAGGAAAAAGCGTGGTTCGCAAAATGCTTGAACACTTAGGCGCCTACAGCATTGACGCCGACGCACTTGCCCACCGCACCATGGCAAAAGGTGCACCAGCATACCAGCCCATTGTGGATATTTTTGGCAACTGGATTCTGGGAGAAAACCAGGAAATTGACCGCACCAAACTGGGGCAAGTTGTCTTCAGCGCGCCAGAGGCAATGCAGAAACTTGAAGAAATCACCCATCCTTTTGTGAGACAAGCCATAGATTTGTTGACCAAACGCTCCAAGCATAAAGTGGTCGTCATCGAAGCGATCAAGCTCCTCGAGGGCGAGCTCGCATCTTATTGCGATAGTGTCTGGGTTGCAGATGCTCCAGAATCTTTGCAACTTTCTCGGATAATGAAAAAACGAGGATTAAGTGATGCGGATGCACGCCAACGCATTCAGGCTCAAAACCCACAAAAAGACAAAATAGACGCAGCCGATATTGTGATAGACAACTCTGACTCTTTTGAGGAGCTTTGGAAACAGGTCGTTGCTGGTTGGGAGAAAATTGAACTTAGCAGTGTGAAAGACGCCGCTTCAGAAATTGTAGAAGAAGCAAAAAGCGGTGATTTTGCTGTCAAGCGCGGTCTCCCGAGAGACTCCGAAGCGATTGCTGCGTTGATGACTCGACTTGGCAAGATTGAGATGAACTCAAGCGATGTAATGGCAGCTTTTGGAGAAAAAGCCTTCTTCATCCTTAAGTTGGATGAGAAGCTGGTCGGGCTTGCCGGTTGGCAGGTTGAAAACCTCGTCACCCGCGTTTCTGACCTCTATATTAACGATGGTATTTCAGCAGACGATGGATTAAAAGCCCTCCTTGAAGAAATTGAAAAAGCATCAAATTCTTTGCAGAGCGAGGCCGCACTCCTTTTCCTTAATTCAGAACTTGCAACGCACGAAAAGACCTGGAAAAACCTCGGCTATGAAAAACGTACATCCCAATCTCTGGGCGTGCAAGCTTGGGAAGATGCAGCAAATGAAAGGCTCAATGCCGATAGAACGCTCTTTTTCAAACAACTTCGTATGGACCGGGTACTCCGCCCGATTTAGTTATTCAATGGGCTGGCTTTCCAACCCACTTTTATCTCATTTAATCCTGTGACCAATTTTCTCAGCGATATTCTCTTTTTCTTTGAACGACTTGATTGGCTAAGCGTTGTTGATATTCTCCTCGTTACGTTGATCTTTTTTGCCCTGCTTTATATTCTACGAGATACGCAGGCGATGGCGCTTTTGCGCGGCGTTCTCTTTTTAGTTGTCTTCATCATTTTTCTTACCAGTTTGCTTAATTTGCCCGCTTTTTCGTGGCTAATTAATACCACTCTCCCCGCACTACTTTTGGCAATTCCGGTTATCTTTGCCCCAGAAATTCGCCGCACGCTTGAGCGAATTGGACGCGCAGGTGCAATCTACCCGACCAGTAGCCAAAACACAGAAACGAAAATAGAAGCGATGATTGAGAGCATCATTAGTGCGACAGCGCGCCTCTCTGCTCGTCAACATGGGGCATTGATTGTTTTGCAGCGCCTGGATAACCTTGAAGCCTTTATCTCAACAGGTGTGCGGATGGATACCACCATCTCACCTGAAATTTTATTGCAGATTTTTTACCCCAACACCCCTCTTCACGACGGCGCCGTGATCATCTCGGATTTTGAAATTGCTGCCGCTTCCTGTATTATGCCTCTCTCCTCGAGCGGAATCTTGGCACGCTCCCCCGAACGTGAAATGGGACTTCGACATCGTGCCGCTCTGGGCACATCCGAGGTGAGCGATTCACTCGCATTAGTAGTCTCGGAAGAAAATGGCGATATTTCCATTGCCCAAAGTGGGCGGATCATTCGTCAACTTAGCCCAGAACGATTAAAGAATATCCTCTTGGCTTTTTATCGCCCTACAGGGCTAAATCGCAGTGTAGGAATATTGGAACGTTATCTACCTTTCCTTTTTAGGCGCAAAGAAGAATAATATGTTTCGCTGGCTTGGCAAAAATATCGGTACTTTTTTACTCGCGCTCGTTCTCTCGATCGGTGTTTGGGTTGCAGCAGTTAACGCATCAGACCCAGACGAGGAACTCATCTATCCAGCACCGATCACGCTCGAGGTGGTAGGGCAAGATACTGATCTTCTGATTACAAATATTCATTCGGAAGAAATCGAGTTAACCCTGCGCGCACCGCGCTCCATTTGGGCACAGCTCACCGCAGATGAAAGTAGCATCCATGCTATTCTCGATCTATCTGGTCTCAAGGCTGGACAATACTCGCTGGAGCCACAGATTCAGATCGGCATCCAGCCAACACGGATTATTTCTTTCTCACCCGCCTCGATCACTATAATACTGGAAGAGTTAATTACGCGCAGTTTCCCCATTCAACTAAATCTTGTTGGGGAACCTTCAGTTGGCTATCAAGCTGGCCTCCCCAAGATCAACGTCGACGAAGTAATAATTTCTGGCCCAAAATCACTGGTAGAACGTGTTGAATCCGTGCGAACATCCTTTAATTTAGATGAATCCCGAGAGAATATAAGTGAAAATCTCTCGCTAGAGGCTGTAGACGAAAACAACCAAATTATGCGCGGTGTGAATCTTAATCCGGAAGAGATTGAGTTAGAAATCCCGATCAGTCAGCAAGGCGGCTATCGAGATGTGGCAGTCAAGGTAACGGTAACAGGGCAAGTTGCTAACCTCTACCGATTAACAAATATTTCTGTTTTTCCACCGGTTCTAACAATTTATTCTGCTGATACTCAACTGGTCAACGATTTACCCGGTGTTATCGAAACAGAACCACTTGATATTAACGGCATCAACGAAGATTCTTCTACTCGCCTGAAGCCGGTTTTACCAGAAAATATCCTCATTGTCGGTGATCAAAGTGTTCTCGTAGAGGTTAGCGTAGAAGCGATTTTAGGGAGCCTGACTATTTCTGAAAAACCCCTTGAAATCATCAATCTTGACCCCGCGTTGGCCGCCGAACTTTCATCAGAAACTGTAGATATAATCATCTCTGGGCCACTATCTGAACTGGACACACTCAGTGCCAACGATCTACGCGCAGTGATAGACGTAGAAGGGCTTACCAATGGTAGCCACCAGCTCACACCCCTGATTGAGATATTAAACAATGCCATCAAGGTTGAATCCGTTTTACCCGAAAGCATTGAAATAACCCTAAGCGATGCACCACCCGTAACGCCGACGGCAGAGCCTTAATTCAAACCCTCGCCCAGATAGGGAGAGGAAAACTCAAAGAAACTTAAGAAAATCTTATGCAAAAACCAGTAGTCTCATTAGTAGGTCGCCCCAATGTGGGTAAAAGCTCTCTTTTCAATCGCCTTGTGGGGGAGCGCCTTGCGATTGTGGATGATGTCCCCGGCACCACCCGTGATCGGATTCTCTCTGAATCAGATTGGAACGGGATTTATTTTGACGTGATCGACACCGGCGGAATTGACCCGACACACGGCGGAAACACTCCCCTTTCAACTGGCTCGGCGGACTTCATCACGGACATTCGATCCCAGGCGCAAGTTGCAATCGAAGAATCCGACGCAGTCCTTTTTTTGACAGATGGCGGCACAGGACCCACCTCCCCAGATCGTGAAGTTGCACAGATTTTACGGCGCAGCCAAAAGAAACTCGAAGATGGTAGCCTTTGGCCCCCGATCTATCTCATCGTCAATAAATGCGAAAATAAAGCCCGTCGTGAAGCCGCAATTGATTTTTACGAACTCGGCTTGGGCGAGCCCCACCCCATCTCAGCCATGCACGGGACAAATCTCGGCGACTTGCTCGATTTAATTGTCGCTGCCTTCCCAGAGACAGAAGCCGAAGCCGATGATTCTGTGAAATTTGCGATTGTCGGCAAACCCAACGCAGGGAAATCAAGCCTCTTGAATAAATTAGTTGGGAAAGAACGCGCCATCGTCAGCCCGATTGCGGGAACAACACGTGATGCAGTCGATACTCAATTTGAATACGAGGGAATCCCGCTCACCCTGATCGATACAGCGGGCATTCGCAAACGTGGCAAAATTGACCCTGGTGTAGAGCGCTACAGCGTTGTACGTGCCAAAAAGGCGATTGAACGCGCAGATGTTGCCTTACTAATGATTGATGCTGAAACCGGTATCACTGCTCAAGACCTGCATATTGCCGGTTTTATTCTTGATGCTTGGAAAAGTACGATTGTTGTTGTTAATAAATGGGATTCCATTGAAAAAGATTCCTATACAATGAATTATTACACCGAGAAAATTCTGTACGAACTGAATTTTATGCCTTATGTGCCTCTGCTTTTCATCTCAGCTTTAACTGGACAGCGCGTGGAAAAAGTTCTCCCACTTGCATTGAAGGTACAAGAAGCACGGCTGACGCATATCTCCACATCCAAACTAAATAAAATCCTTCGCGACGCATTGGATGCACACCCTGCTCCATCGAAGGGTGGACGGCAGTTAAAAATATACTACGCTACTCAGGTTCGCTCTGATCCACCGACCTTCCTTGTCTATGTCAATGACCATAAACTGATGCACTTCAGTTACAGGCGCTTCCTTGAAAATCAAATCCGCGCTGCTTATGAATTTATCGGGACGCCGATCAGGATTGTGTTGAAAGGGAAGGCGAAAAAAGAGAAATAGATGCGTTTTACCTATTTTTCTCTATCTGATCGCCAAGCCAACCACCCAAAGAAAACAATCCCTGCGTAGCTGCAGAGAAGATCGAGCAGGGAAAATGTTCTTCTAGGGAAAAACTGTTGGGAGAGTTCTTCGAGGGTCACAAAAAATGCCAAGGTCAGACTCACTATCCAAATAAGGGTAGCAGGTTTCAAATTTGCGCGCGAGGCGAGAGCTGTCCTATTGAGAACGTAGCTGAGTAATCCCATCAAAAGGAAATGCCCAACTTTATCCCCGCAGGGAAAATCATATAAATTTCGGATACTGCGCGGCAGGTGTCCACTATCGGCGAGAACAACAATAACTAAAGCGAAGATTACAAGAAGGATCGCGAACCAATTTTTCTTCATATAGATATAGAAAAGCCCCGACAATGCGGGGCTTTTTGATTTTTGTAGAGAAATCTATTCGGCTTTTGCCGCAACAGCTTCTTTACGTGCTTTCCAAGCCTCTATAAAAACAGGGACAAGGGAGATGGCGATAATGACCAAGATGACCACAGAGAAGTTGTGTTTGACAAACTCGATATTGCCAAAGAAGTAGCCAGCAAAAGCGAAGAGGGGAACCCAAACCAAGCCGCCAATCACATTATAAGAAAAGAAATATTTATAAGACATTTTACCGATGCCTGCGACGAAAGGCGCAAAAGTCCGGATAATAGGCACGAAACGAGCGAGGAAAATTGTTTTTCCGCCATGTTTTTCAAAGAACTCGTGGGTTTTATCTATATATTCTTTTTTGACCCATTTGCTTTCGTAGGCTTTTTCGCCAAGGCTATGACCGATCCAATAATTGACGGTATCGCCCAAAATTGCAGCAACCATCAATAAAACAACCATCAGGAAGATGTTCAAACCACTGCTTCCGATTGCGGCGATAGCACCAGCAGCAAAAAGGAGGGAATCACCAGGCAAGAAGGGCATAATGACAAGCCCCGTCTCGACAAAGATGATCGCGAAAAGGATGGCATAAGTCCAGGTGCCATATTGGGAAATAATCTCGCTCAGGTGAACGTCAAGGTGGAGAAAGATGTCTACAAATTGGGTTAGAAGTTCCATTTTTTTACTCTCTTTTTTATTTAGGTATTTTTATAGTTCTTGTCCCAATGCTCTGCGTTGGGACACTGTAGAAAACTGCAACGCAGAGCGTTACAGTTGAAAAGCACAAAAATTATTTTTACGTTTCATGCTTTATTTATCAATTTTTTCCAACAGCGGGCGATTATACCTTATCGCTCTTCAATCGTCACGTGAAGAAGAGTATCTCCGGGCGGGAGGGTTTCGCCAAACTGAGGGTCTCGTGGAGAAATTTCTTTGAGTACATCCATCCCGCTGAGTACCTGGCCGAAAATCGTATAATTTCCATCGTAAGAGGGGGCAGCTTCAAAGGTGATGAAGAATTGGCTGCCGTTTGTATCTCCCCCGACACTTTTCATTGCGACTACACCGGGGCGATCAAAAGAAAGCGTGGAATCAATCTCGTCCCTGACAAAATAGCCGGGATTTCCCTGCCCCGTTCCACTGGGGTCACCGCTTTCAGCGAAAAAGCCAGAGAGAACGCGATGAAAAGTGATTCCATCAAACCAGCCTTCCCTTGCAAGGAAGATAAAATTATTCACCGCAACAGGAGCTTGCTGAGGGTAAAACTGGATGGTAATTTCGCCTTTTTCAGTTTCCAATATCGCAAGGTATTCTTTTTCAGGATCAATGACAAGTGGCGGGCAGGAAGTAAATTGACGCTCGCCCAAAGCGATCAGCGCGATAATTTGGTCGAGGCTATCAAAATTTAAAAGCCCAGTATAAATTTGCCCATTAATTAATACGAAGGGTGTCCCGGGCACAGAAATTTCGGTGGCTTTAATAAAGGACTCTTTTACTTTTTCAATGATCTCTTCGCGCTCCATATCTTCGGCGAGTTGAGTTGCATCTATGCCGAGCCATGTTGCTTCATCGGCAAGCCAAGTCTGAAAATCTTTTATCGAAAGTGGAGACCATTCTGCTTGTTTTTCAAAGAGGCTATCGTGCATTTCCCAATATTTTCCTTGTAGGGCAGCGGCGTGGGTTGCATGAGCGGCGAAAGTCGCCTTTTCGTGACTAAGATTTGTGTAAAGCGGAAAGTCTCGGAAAACGATTTGCAATTCTTCAGGATATTTTTCAGCAAGTTCGGCTAAAACAGCGGCAAAAGCTGCCGAAGGAGGGTCTTGAAAATCGCCATATTCTATCAAGGTCACTGTTGCGTTTTCGTCTCCGCGCGCCATATCAGAATCGTTGACTGGCGGGAAGAGAGAGCCCTCAGATGCCGCAGGTGTGGGAGCAGCTTCTATAGAAGTGCATTCAGGCAGAGATGGTGATGGAGTTGCTGTTTCGGGGAGGATAAAAGCGCTTTCAGTAGGTGTGGGAGTTAAAACAGGGCTGGGTGTGCAAGATGGCAAAAAGGAAATTATCAATATAAAGAAAAAAATATATCCTATTTTAGATTGCCGTTTTTTAAAGACTGTAATCATAAGTTTTTAACACGAATTACACGAATTTTGCGAATATCGCGAAAAAAACTTTGTGTCTTTCGTCTTTTTCACGATATTCGCGTTAAAAAGAAGTGTGTCTTAGTCAGTTTTTACTATGATCATTTCTTCCAATTTTTCAAAAGAATTGACCCACATAACTTTATGCACAAAGTCTGCCAACGAGTCGTTTTGCTCGCGCAGCGTACGCACGGCAGGGCCAACGGGATCTTCTCCCGCTGCGCCACCAGGCACATCGGCATATGCGCCATAAAAAGCAAAATATGCCTGATTTAATTTGCGAATTGCGTAGCCATTCTCCCACATAAATTGACGGCGAGTTTCCATATAGGCTTCAGCTTCTTCAATTTCCTCAGCCGCGAGGAGTTCGTCCACGTGCAAGCGCGTTTCGTGCATCTCGGCGCGGTAGCTAAAGGGAGGCGGTTCAGGGTCGAGATTCTGATCATATAACGAGAGCAAGTTTAAAGGCGGGTGTTTGTGCGACAGAAGTTCGGGGTAAAAACGCGCCAGCACCATCTCTCCCACTTCCCCGCCAACAATCGAGGCAACCGTCTCGTTAATTGTCCGCAATTCTGGCGTGGTGTCATAATTCCAACCAAGCGGATGCCAGGTTAGATAATTATGCATCCATTCGTGCGCCATCGTGTCTACAATCCAGGGTAAATTTGTTGAGCGCATGCCCATCGTTGGGTAAATTCCAATCCCGCCGACTGGTACGACAAGGGCAGAAAGATCAAGCTCTGCGGTGATTTTTTCTTCGAGTGTATCTTGTTTATCAACAGGAAAATCAACCAGAAGAGAGATATTTTTATCTTGACGAATGGTCTCGCGGGGTGAAATAATGAGCGCCATTGGCAAGGGGGAAATATGATAAAGCGGACGCGGGAGTGGTTGCCCCCCCGTAGTCAGGTTTGCTTCCGCTAAAACGATGCTGATCTGTTCCTCGAGAACGGATTCGGCAAAAGGCGCCAATTGACGTTGTTCGGCATAAAGAGCATCGAGGCGCGCCCGCAACGTTGCCGAAGCGGATTCAGGGTCGGTGATCTCAGGATTGGTATAGATTTGGTCCAGCTCCCACTCGGCTTGCAAAACCAGCCCCATCTGATGGAGATATTTCGTGACGATTTCTTTGCGACCAGCGTGTTCAAGATAATAAGGGCTGCCCAGCGCAGCTTGTTGGAGCTTGATCCAGGAGGCGTCTGCGACCCAGCTTAAAAAATCGTATCGGATGCCGCGCGTATAATCGCCGAGCTTATCTATTTCTGCATCAGGCAGAGGCGTGCTCCCGCCAAGCGTGGCGGCAAAAAGGATGCTGATGAGGAGGTAGCTAAGAATAGAGTAGATGCGATCAGACATGGGTGGGATTATAACGTGTAAAGAAGTCTCTTCCAAAGTTTTTAACGCGAATTTTCGCGAATGAACAAATGGCGCGAATTTTTTCAATATTGTTTATTCGTGTCATTCACGCTATTCGCGTTTAGAAAACTACACATCAAAACAAACAAAAGGAAAGGCTAACTACAACGCTTTTAATTTTGTATTTTTGTAAAATCACAAAATTATCATTGACATTTTCTTGATTTTCATATAAATTATATTTACGCTTAAGTTATAAAACGGAGTCCCACATGCTAGACACCCTCGATAAAAACATCCTGACCGAATTACAACGCGACGCCCGTATCAGCAATACGGAATTAGCACGGCGAATCAACCTATCCCCGCCTGCGACATTGACGCGCGTAAAACGTCTGGAAAAAGATGGTTTTATCCAAAACTACGCTGCCATCATTAACCGCCAAAAAGCGGGCTACGATTTGCTCTGCTTCATTAGCGTCAGCTTGCAATTGCATGATACAGATCAAGTGACTGGCTTCATCAAAATCATCCAAGAAATGTCAGAAGTCTTGGAATGTCACCACGTCACAGGTGAATATGATTATTTGCTCAAAGTGGTCACACGCAATACAGAAGATTTGGAGCATTTTCTGATGCACCGCTTAACGCCTGTTTCTGGTGTAGCACGAATTCATACAAATTTGGTCTTGCGAGAAGCGAAGTCTACAAGTGAAATTCCGTTGAAATAATTCCCACCACGGAGAACACAGAGTCCACAGAGATTTAATATATTGTTGAGAAGAACAGAGCTACTTTTTCTCAGCTTTAAAGTTTTTCTCAGTGTTCTCCGTGCTCTCTGTGGTGAAAAAACACCCACCTAATAAAAGGAGCTAAAAATGTCAGATTTCAAAACAATGGGACAACAATTCGGTCGCCGTTCATGGGCAGAGCCGTGGAAAATCAAGATGGTCGAACCCATCCATATGATCACCCGTGCTGAGCGCGAAAAAGCCGCCGCAGATGCTGGCTATAACACCTTCCTGCTTCGCTCAGAAGATGTGTACATTGATCTTCTCACCGATAGCGGAACCAGCGCAATGTCCGACCGTCAATGGGCTGGCATGATGATGGGAGACGAAGCTTACGCAGGTAGTCGCAACTTCTATCATTTAGAAGAAGCAATTCAAAAATACTATGGCTATAAACATATCATCCCCACCCATCAGGGGCGCGGTGCGGAGCATCTCATCAGCCAAGCGATTATCAAAAAAGGCGATTATATCCCCGGCAATATGTATTTCACGACCACGCGGCTGCATCAGGAGCTGGCGGGCGGCACCTTTGTTGACGTAATCATCGACCAAGCTCACGACCCGCTCGATCCGCATCTCTTTAAGGGCAACGTGGACATTGACAAACTCAAAGCACTTGTCAAAAAAGTCGGCGCGGAAAATATCCCCTATGTGAGCCTCGCCGGAACCGTCAATATGGCAGGCGGACAACCTGTCAGTATGCAAAACGCTCGTGAATTACGCGCTTATTGTGATTCGCAAGGCATCAACGTGTATCTTGACGCAACCCGCATGTACGAAAATGCTTTCTTCATCCAAGAAAGAGAAGAAGGCTATGCCGAGAAAACCATCGCCGAAATTTTGCTTGAGTTCTGCTCCTACACCGATGGTGCGTGGATGAGCGCAAAAAAGGATAATCTCGTCAATATCGGCGGTTGGCTGGCTGTCAACGATCCCAAAGTTGCCGAGCAAGCCCGCACGATGGTCGTGGTTTATGAAGGTCTGCATACGTATGGCGGTATGGCTGGGCGCGATATGGAAGCTCTCGCCATCGGCATCGCAGAAGGCGTGCAAGATGACCACGTTGCCTCCCGCGTGCGCCAGGTGCGTTATTTGGGCAAATTGCTCCTCGATTGGGATATCCCCATCGTGCAGCCTATCGGCGGTCATGCTATTTTTGTGGATGCAAAACGCTTCTACCCCCACATCCCCCAAGACCAATTCCCCTCGCAAACTTTGGCGGCGCAACTTTATCTCGATTCTGGTGTCCGCACGATGGAGCGCGGTGTCGTCAGCGCGGGGCGCAACCCCGAAACTGGAGAGCATCGTTATCCCGCCCTCGAACTGACCCGCATCACCATTCCCCGCCGCGTCTATACGCAGGCGCACATGGATGTGGTCGCCGAAAGTCTCAAAGCCGTTTACGATCAGCGCGAGAGCACGAAAGGTCTCAAAATGGTTTATGAGCCTGAATATCTGCGCTTTTTCCAGGCAAGATTTGAGCTGTTGCATTAATTAGCTAAAACTACATTGCATCCGCTTTTGGATGCGTTGCAGGTCGGATTATTTCACGAGACCCGATGTGCAGCGCATCTTTCAGATGCAATATCATGCCCTTTGGGTACGCACATCTCTCTTCTCGACAGAAAAATCCCTAAAGGTTCCAAAAACCTTTAGGGGCTTCTCTTTTAAGGGGGATGTAAAACCGCAACGCGCGTGACCTTTGGCTTGATACCGTTAAGTCAACATTGTCTAGCAAAAATAGTGTTTCCCCAAAACAAAAAGACCTGACAGGTTTTGAAAACCTGTCAGGTCTTTACCAGACTGATTACTGATTTACCGAAAACTGAACACTGTCCTACTCGTATCGCAACGCCTCGACTGGCACCAAATTTGCGGCACGGTTGGCGGGGTAGATGCCGAAGAAGAGTCCGACTGCGGCGGAGAAAAGAGTGGCGAGAAGGACTGCGTCTAAGCCAACGACAGGTTCAAAGGGTGTGCCGGAGTTTGTGGCCACAATCCCGACCACGAAGCCGATGCCCCACCCCAAGGCGATGCCTATTAATCCGCCAACCAAACTGAGCAGAGATGACTCGATGAGAAATTGAGTGAGAATATCGCGTTTGCGCGCTCCTAATGCTTTACGCAAGCCGATCTCACGAGTCCTTTCGGTGACGGAGACGAGCATGATGTTCATGATGCCGATCCCGCCCACGAGCAGGGAGATGGCGGCAATCCCACCGATGAAAACCGTCAAAATGCCGGTAATCGAGGAGGCGGTGTCCACCATATCCTGTTGAGAAAAAACGGTGAAATCATTTTCGCCAACCGCCGTACGATGCCGCTGAGAGATGATTTGAGAAATCTCTTCTTCGGCTGAAATCACAGAATCTGCGTCTGTGGCTTGGACAAAAATAATATCCACTTTATCGGCAGGGCTACGGCGAAGAATACGCGCTTGGGCGGTGCTAAAGGGAATCAGGATTTCATTATCCTGACTGCCCATCATGCCCCCACCACGCTCTTCGAGAACGCCAATAACACGAAAAGGCTGTCCTTCTACACGGATAATCTCTCCGGTAAGACCTTCTCGGCGATCAAAGAGCTTATCGGCAACTTCAACGCCGAGCAAAACGACAGAGGCACGACCTAAAATATGCTCTTCTGTAATTTCTTCTCCTTCATCGATCTTATAGTTTCGTGCAGGAAAGTATGCAGGTGTCACACCTGTTAAGGTAACAGTACTCGCCTCACCACTAAAAGAGACTTCGGCATTTCCCTGAATAACAGGGGCCACCGCTTCAATGGATGGAGCGGCAAATTCATCTGCCAATGCCTCCGCATCCCCAATGGTGAGGGGCTCTGGATTGCGAATAGATTCATCTTCGCCACCACGAAAAACAAATAAGAGATTGGTGCCAATCCCACTCAACGAGCCAAGAATTGTATCTTGTGCACCAGCACCAAGAGCTAACATGGCGATAACCGCTGCAACGCCGATAACAATCCCTAAAATTGTTAAACTAGAGCGTACTTTATTGCCGTTCAAGCTTTCAAGTGCTTCAATTACTGGTTGCCAGATATTCATTCTGTTTTCTCCTCGCGAACACGCCCATCGTGCAAGCGGATAACACGCTCAGTTTGTGCGGCAATTTTGGGATCATGCGTAATGATAATGAGCGTTGTGCCGCTTTTCTTATTTAGGTTGAGGAGCAAATCCATAATTTCTTGCCCAACTTTTGAATCGAGATTACCCGTTGGCTCGTCTGCCATCACAATAGATGGATCATTTACCAATGCGCGCGCAATGGCTACACGCTGTTGCTGACCACCAGAGAGCTCTGTGGGGCGATGCTTGATGCGGTCGCCAAGCCCAACCGCTTCGAGGGCAAGGCGTGCTTTTTCTTTGCGCCCTTCTGTTGTGCTGGAATAGCGAAGCGGAAGCTCAACGTTCGACAATGCTGAGGAGCGTGGAAGCAAGTTGAAACTCTGAAAAACAAAGCCCACTTTGCGATTCCGAATATCGGCCAGCTGATCATCGTTCAAATCGGCAACCACTTCGTCATCCAAAATATATTCGCCACTGGTGGGCAAATCGAGACATCCCAGCGTATTCATCAAAGTAGATTTACCCGAGCCAGATGCGCCCATAATAGCGACCACTTCGCCGCGCTTAATCTCCAGAGAGACTCCCCGCAGAGCATGGACTTCCATTTCGCCCATTTTATACACTTTCTTCAAATCACGTGCAGTAATAACAATATCTTCCATCTAATTACCTCCTGGGCGACCACCGGGAGGTCCATCACCAAAGCTGGCTTCACTTGGCGGGTTAAGAATAACTTGCGCTCCTTCTTCGATATTGTCAGAAACAAGGACGCTCATGCCATCAGCTGATGCGCCCAAACGAACTTCTACCATCTCAGGGAAGTCGTCTTTGAGCAAGTAAATTGCTCTATCACCATCTACCAAACGAACGGCTTTATTCGGGATCAGAAGCACATTTTCAATTTCTTTGACAACGATATTGACAGCAGCGGTCATACCTGGGCGGACGAGGTCATCGGCATCACTTAATTCAACGGTCACGGTGAAATTGATCACGCCTTGAACATCTTTACCGATGCGCCCAACTTCAATCACTTTGCCCTGATATTCTTTATCTAAAATTGCATCAAAAGAAAGGGATACTAATTGCCCAAGCTCAACGCTATTGATGTCAATTTCAGATAGTTCAACATCAACGAGGAGCTTACTAAAATCATCCACTCGAAAAGCCAAAGTTCCAGCGGAAACTTGATCCCCGCCCATGATATCAACTTGCGTAACTGTCCCCTCGAAAGGAGCAGAGAGACTTGCGAGATTCAATGTCGCTTGCGCTGCATCGACGCGGGCTTGGGCGGCGTTCACATCTGCTTCATTCACCCCATCGGCTACGCGTTCCCACGCACGCAAAGCATCATCATATTGCGCCTGTTTTAAAGCGAGGTCTTGTTCAGCTTCTTCTTTTGTTTCATCATCTGCTTCATCAACACTAACGGTCTTTAACGTTGGCACCCTGCTGCCATTGATTACCGTGTATACGATCTTTTCGTATTTATAAGGCTCATCCAGAGAATCGCGATAGTTTTGTGCCGTTTCAAGGACTTCGTCAGCTTTACGCAAATCCACGCGAGCCTGTGCTTCTGCTGTACCCGATTGGAGCAAGTCAGTTAATGCTTTCTCTGCACTGACAATATCTGCCTGCGCCAAGATAATGCTCTGCGACAAAGATGTGCTCTCTAAAGAAGCAAGGGTAAGATCCTCACTCACTCTATCGCCAACACTCACATTGACAACTTCTACGGTTCCAGTTGTTTGCCAGCTTAATAATGCGTTCTGATTGGAGCGCACAGTTCCTGTTGCGCCAACAGTTGCGGTCAGATTGCCACGCTCAATTTTCTCAGTCCGATATTCGCTTCCAACTTTATTATTTGCGTTATTTCTTACCACAAAAAATGCGCCTGCAGCAATAACGATTACCACGGCTATAATAATTAAAGTTCTTTTCATTCTTGATGCCTCCATCATGATGCAGAGGTGAAATTCACCTCCAAATTCGCCATTTAACACCTTCTCAGTTTCTCACGAACTCGTGAAGAAAAGATGAATATTTTATGAAAACTTAGTTTTCCATTTTCACGAGCTGTATTATAAAGGGAATCTCAAGCTTCGGTGTATAAACCTTATTAACGTAATTAACAAAAATACAAGGTGCCTCGTCGAAGGTTTACGTTTCAGTAATAGATAAGGTTGCAAATATAAGAACCCTTGCTTCATTTATTTTTGAATATGACCATTGTCGCCCGATTTGGTGACATAAAAACCTGTGTGCATCTATCAAGATTAGGTATCATCATTCTGTAATTTTTAGAAGATCCCGCCGGAGGTAAGTATGCAAGCTGTTCCAAGCGAAAACTTGGCTATAGACCGCAAAAAACGTGCTAAAGAGCCTTTTCTTGAATTAGATTTACGACCTGCTGAGGAGCGGGTTTGTGATTTTCATGAAGTAGTTATTGGTTTTACTCCTGAACAGGCAAAAATAGAAGCTGCTCGTTGTATCCATTGCCCTGATCCCGCGCCCTGTATGCTCGGTTGCCCAACGCATAACGATATTCCATCTGCGATGTGGCTGATTGAACAAGGCAAATTTTCAGAAGCGGCAAAAATTTATCACAAAACCAGTTCACTTCCTGAAGTTTGCGGGCGTGTTTGCCCTCACGAACAACTCTGCGAAGGTGCCTGCGTTCTGAATAAAAATGGTGAGCCAGTCATCACTGGTCAACTCGAAGTATTTGCCCTTGAGCAAGAACGTGCCAAAGAGCCCTATGTCCCAAAAATTGCTCCTTCTACAGGCAAGAAAGTTGCTATTGTAGGCGCAGGGCCAGCTGGACTTGGGTGTGGTGATGAGCTACTCAAGCTAGGACACGAAGTCACCTTCTATGACTCCAAACCTGCCCCTGGTGGTTTGCTTGTTTACGGTATTCCCAATTTTAAAATCTCAAAAGATGTTTTCTTTGAGCGCTGGAACGACATGGTGAAACTCGGCGCAAAATTTGTTGGCAACACTTATATTGGGCGAGACAAAAGCATTGACGATATCCTTACTGAAGGTTTTGACGCAATGTTCGTTGGCGTTGGCTCCGGGATTGATGCGCCAATGAATATTGACGGTGAAGATTTACCCGGCGTTTACGAAGCGACAGATTTTCTCATTCGCGGAAATGTAAGTGGCGATAACCTTCCCAAGGATAAAGAGCCGCTCCCCGACCTTGGCAATGACGTGGTCGTCATTGGTGGTGGTGATACCGCATCCGATTGTTTGCGCACTTCCGTTCGCCGTGGAATCGACAACGTGACCTGTCTCTACAGGCGCACCGAAGCCGAGATGCCAGGCAGTGCAAAAGATCGTAAACTCGCCACGCAAGAAGGCGCAAAATACCGCTTCCTGACCCAACCTGTAAAATTCATTGCTGGCAAAGATGGGAATTTAGCAGCCGTCGAGTGCATCGAAATGAAGCTCGGCGAGCCCGATGATAGCGGACGCCGCCGTCCAGTAGCTGTTGAGGGAACAAATTTCAGCGTCCCCGCAACAACTGCGGTAAAGGCTCTTGGCTATTGGCCCGACGAAATTATCGGCAAGACAACGCCCGATTACGATGTAGATAAGTGGGGGCTTACCATCGTCAAAGATTCAGAAACGGGTCAAACTTCGCGCGAAAATATTTTCGCCGGTGGTGATGGCGTCACAGGACCCGATCTCGTCGTTACTGCAATGGTCGCTGGTAGAAAATCAGCAATAGCTATTGACGAGTATTTGAAGAGTAAATAGATATATCCATAATCGTGAAACGGGTCGATGTCAACTACATCGACCCGTTTTTTTTGACAATGAACAAAACTAAATTCACGCGGCGATACTATCGTCATCCAAAAACATTTTTCACAGACATCCGTCATATTTTCGGCCAAAGGAAATTCATCCGCCATACCATGCGTGAGTTGATTTCTTTTGAGTTTCGCGAGCGACTAATGATGGTCGTCACCGAAGTAAACGGTTGTCGATATTGCCGAGATTTTCATCTCAAAGAGTCGCTCAAGAGCGGCGTTTCTGAAGCCGAGTTGGCAGAATTGCTCGAAGGACGCATCCCCAAAGATACGCCACCCGATGAATATCAGGCACTCGCCTACGCACAACATTGGGCAGAAAGTAATACCCATCCTGACCCTGAAATCAGAGAAAATCTTTTCAAAACTTATGGGCAAGAGAAAGCAGAAGCCATCGAGCTTGTATTGCACATGATTCGCATGGGCAATTTAGCGGGTAATTCCTTCGACTATATCATCTACAAACTCAGTTTTGGGAGGCATGGGCTAGTTGAAAACGAAGAGCGTTTCTCTATAATGGGGTAAATTTACCGAAGAAAAAGGATTCGACATGAAAATCAAATTTCTCGCTCTTTTGGCACTACTTCTTCTTGTTCTTGCATGCTCCTTGCCTGGGATGACGACATCTGCGCCGCCAGATGCCAGCGCAACTCAACTTCGTGAACTTGAGATACAAGTCGCTCTCGCTGGGACACAAACCGCGCTCGCACTTGCTCAACCCCAACCCAACGCGACTCTCATCCCAGAGCAGGCTACCGCCATACCACCATCCACCCCGACGATTGTGCATTTAACAACACCCGGTGAACCCCCAGCATTTTACGAAAGTTGGGTCACAGACCGAGATTCGTCTAGCACTGCACCGCAACGTGCCGCGAATGGAGGGGAGAATTTCGACCAAAATCTCTACGAACGCCCCTTCAATGCCACCGCAATGGATATTTACTACCCCGACCTTGATATCGTCTACGCACGCCTTGACCGTGGCGGGGGATGGGTCTATGTAGAAATCGAAACATCTAATGTTCGTCAAAGCGGCGGGATGCTGGGAAATTACGGTGTTGAATTTGACTTAGACGTAGACGGGCGTGGCGATTGGCTGATTCTCGCATCGCAACCCAAAGCGACCTGGTCTACAGAAGGCGTGCGCGTTTGGCAGGACACAAATAATGATGTCGGGAACGATTTTCCTGTTAGCTCCGACCCACCCCAAAAGGGGAACGGATACGATCAGCTCTTCTTCGATCAGGGAAATAACCCAGATGCAGATATTGCTTGGGCGCGGGTATCCCCATCCAATCCAAACTATATCCAAATAGCCTTTAAACATTCGTTGATTGCAAATGATAACGCCTTCATGTGGGGTGCGTGGACAGATCAGGGCGTTTTCAAACCTGCCTTCTACGATTATAATGATCACTTCACCCACGCCGAGGCGGGCTCGCCTTTGCCGGGATTGACAAATTACTATCCGCTCAAAGCTCTTTTTGAAGTAGATAATACATGCAGAATGTCTGTTGGTTTTGCGCTCACAGGAGAAGAACCAGGAAGCTGCCCCGTTTTTGTACCTACTCCAGTGCCGCCTACACATGAACCGCCAACACCCGAACCTACGCCTACTATAGGACTATACTAATTTTCAGGAGAAAATTTTAATGTCAGAGAAATTCACAAAACTCAAAAGCCTTATCTCAGAAGTTACTGATTTGAACGCCGCTCAAGCCCTTCTTGAGTGGGACCAACAAACCTATATGCCCTCCGGTGGCGCAGAAGTGCGTGGGCATCAACTCGCTACACTCGGTAGCTTAACACACCAAAAATTTACTGCCGAAGAAGTTGGCATACTCATTGAAGACTTGAAAAAAGAATTTGCCAGTGCTGACGTGGATTCTGATGATGCGCGTTATCTGAAAGTGCTCTCAAAAGATTATGATAAAGCCACAAAAATTCCTTCTGAATATGTGGCGGAATTTACGCGATTGACCGCGCAAGGACACGAATCTTGGGCAAAGGCGCGAGAAGCATCTGATTTCTCAATTTTCCAAGCCGACTTGGAAAAAATTGTTGATATGCGTAAAGAATACGTTGGCTTTTTCCCGCCGGCTGACCACCCTTACGACACTTTGCTCGATGAATTTGAGCCGGGCATGAAAACTGCCGAAGTGCAAGAGATTTTTGGAGTGCTACGCGAAAGACAAGTCGAATTGCTCAAAAATATCGCTGATGCGAAACAAGTGGACGATAGTTTTATGCATGTCAATTATCCCGAAAAGCAACAATGGGATTTCGGTGTAGAAGTTGCCACTGCTTTTGGCTACGATTGGAAACGTGGCAGACAAGATAAATCCGTGCATCCTTTCACCACATCTTTCGGAATTAGCGATGTACGCATCACCACCCGCTTTATGGAAGATTTCTTCCCCTCCGCGCTATTTGGCACCATGCACGAAGCCGGGCACGGTCTTTACGAAATGGGCGTTAACCAAGCATATGAACGCACACCGCTCAACAGCGGTGCATCTCTCGGCGTACACGAATCGCAATCCCGGCTCTGGGAAAATCTCGTTGGGCGCTCCATGCCTTTCTGGGAACATTTTTACCCACGCCTGCAAGAAACTTTCCCCACACAATTGGGCAATATCGCTCTCCCCAACTTCTACAATGGCATCAATAAAGTTGAGCCTTCACTCATCCGTGTAGAAGCCGATGAAGCCACCTATAATATGCACATCATGTTGCGTCTCGAACTCGAAATCGCCATGATCGAAGGCAGCGTAGCAATCAAAGACCTGCCCGAACTCTGGAAGAGCAAATTTGAAGAATATCTCGGCATCACCCCACCCGATGACGCGCAGGGCGTTCTTCAAGACATCCACTGGTCATTCGGTGGCTTGGGTTACTTCTCTACTTATGCCCTCGGCAATTTGATTTCCGTTCAACTTTGGGAGAAAATCAACGAAGCTATCCCCGATCTTGACGAGCAACTCCGTCAGGGAAAATTTGGTGCTCTACTAAACTGGCTACGCGAAAATATCCACATATTCGGACGCAAATATGAACCACAAGAACTCGTCCAGAAAGTGACTGGCTCCAAAATCACCCCAGAACCTTATTTGCGCTATCTCGAAGGCAAATATAGCGAAATTTATGGACTATAAAGTACAGAAACCTGACAGGTCTTCGAGACCTGTCAGGTTTTTTAATTTAATCTTCATACTATTTTTTCTACTTGGATGTGAGCGTTCGGGGGCATCTTCCCCTACACCCATCCCTGAGAATTATGTGCTCACAGTAGTCGCCGAGACGATGGCTGCGCTCCCAAGCCCCACACAGGCTGAGGCCCTCCCTACATTTACCGCAACCCCGGCAAATACCGCTACCCCCTTCCCCCCAACATCTACACCGACCATCATAGCAACTGCCGCGCCCGAAATTCCGCGCCCTGCCATACAAATACTCTCGCCTGGTGCAATCTCTAAAACCATCTCGCCAATTTTGCTAAAAAGCTACGTCCGCCCCGGCGCAAATGGGATTATCTTAATCCAGCTACATGGTGAAGATGGGCGCTTATTGTCCCATGACCTGTTTCCTCGAGAGAGCGTTTTGGCAGAGGGCGCGTATATCAGCATTGAAATCCCCTTCGAGACACGCGCCGCCGCCGAGCTGGGACGAATCCAAATCAGCACCAAAGATGATTTAGGTCGCCCGCTAGAAACAGAAAGTGTTCACCTTTTGCTACTCTCCGTAGGCAATAACGATATTAATCCTGGCGCAAACGAATATGCCCGTGCGGCTTTCTTTTACCCCACCAAAAAGACTGAGATTTTCGGCGGAACGCTCCCCATCATCGGTGAGATGCAGGCTTATAACGACAACCCCGTCATTTTAGAGCTACTTGATGAAGAGGGCAAAAAGCTCGGAACACGCACCCTCTCATTAACCGCGGGGAGCAGAGAAAAATTCGAAACCACGATTCAGTATGATGTGGACAAGCAAGTTGAAGCACGTTTGCTTATCCGCCAGGCTGATGAAAAATTTGAAGGCGATGTTTATATCCACAGCCAGATTATCTTAATCAATCCATAAGTAATGCTCTTGCACTTAAACTTTTTAACATCTCTATGTCATAAACAAAAGGTGAAAAAATGAACATTGATGAAGCTCGTCAAATTTTATGGTTAAAAAATAATCCACGCCCTTTGGGAGAGTTGTACGATGAAGGATATCTTACAAAGAGAAGGTTAGAATGGGCGGCTCAACGAGCTTACAACTCCGAATTAAAACAAGCTGCTCAAGTCTTACTAAATGCGCTGCACCCTTCCCCAATAAGTAAATAAGAACTGAACCAAAAAGATACTTTTGAACTAGGAGTTTCTTTGAGGGATGCTAAAAAGGTAAATTGGCCATTTAAACCTTATATAGGTCAATCAATGGGCTCTCTAGTTGCTTCTCAACAACTTTCTTTAAAAGATTTAGGCTATGCTATTGAAAATGCTTGGGATCCAAAAGTCAAGCGAGCAGCAATTACATTATCTTTAGTTCGCTTGAAACAAGCTGTAAGCGAACCAGAATCACCTGCAGGGAGAGTAAAGGTTATTTCAGGCGGCAGAAGCTATGCAAATAAAAAGCAGTCACAGTTAACCTATTTAGAAGGAATGGTTAGCGGCGCCTTTTTTACAATTATGCTAACAGGGAGCGTATTGCTTTTGAACGCATCTAGGCATCAGGATACTACCTCAAATACTACATTAAAACAGATACTCTCGTCACCTGAAGGAATTCTTGCACTTCTCGTTATTTTGGGCGTTTCTGTATTATACATATGGTTAATATCTAGCTTCATACCAAGCCAAATCGAAAAAAGATTTGAAAAACAAATTGAAGCCTATCGTCTTGGAGAAGAGGGGGAGCAAAGGGTTGTGCAAGAAATTATTCAGGCATTGGATGGCAATTGGAATGTGTTTCAGAATATTAGCTTACCCGGTCGTAACAAAGGAGATCTGGATATTATCCTTGTTGGATCTCCAGGAGTCTGGGTGCTAGAAGTTAAAAATTATAGTAGCGGAAATTATCGAAATATCGGCGATCGCTGGGAATATCGTCAAGATAAAATATGGAAAGCAGCAAGTTCTAATCCAAGTCTGCAAGCTCTTAAAGGTGCTGTTCGCTTAGCTAATTTTCTAAAAGCAGACCACCTGAATATATTTGTTAATCCTGCGATTGTTTGGGCTAATGAAGAAGGGAATCTTCTAATCGAAAACCCATCCATTGTAATCTGGCCATACGATCGCCTATCAGATGAACTAGGGAATATTTGGCAAGGAAAAAAGCTATCTATAGAAGAACAAGAAAAAATCACAAGAAAACTTTCAAAACTATGTGATGAAAAAAAGGTGCAGCAAAAAACATAGAGACAGATTGATATCTCTGCAATATAAGAAAAACAAGGAAGCAACAGAAGATGCTACCGTGTATCATACTTTTACTCTATCTTCCCCAACCAATCCCCTACCAAAAGAAAAATCGCTGCGCCCAGCAAGGCAAAGCCCAAATTAAGTGCGCCGAGGGGGTAAATATACCAGTTTTGCCATTGCGCCAAAAAGTGCCCCCCCAAAAAACCCGCCCAGGCCAAAAGCAAATTAAAAAGGATGCGTTTAGGCCCGCCCCCACGCCAAAGATGGTAAAACGCGCCGAGAAAAGAAGCGATAAGAAAAGCCAGCAAAATAGAAGGAATACTCATAAAAGCTCCGAAACACTTTCAAGCTCGCTCAAGAAATAATCGCGATCATCTTTTTTAGCAATATCATCTTTCGCACTCTCCGTCATAACAAGATAGCCACGCCCTTTATCAATATCGCCCGAAACCGCGCTGGCACGCGCCAACGCTTCGTAGGCAAAGGCTAAATCGAAGTCTCCGATCTCATTGTTTTCGCAATGCTCGAGGCTTGTTTTGGCATATTTAAATGCCATCACACCAAATCCCAGCACGGCATAAACGCGCGAAATCTGCCAATCACCACGTGCGAATTCGAGCGGTGTGCCAATTTCTCCCCAATGATAACGAGAAGCGTGCGCCATGCGAACCATCTGCGCATCTTCATTTTTAGTGCGCTCTTTTTTATCGAGCAAATTCCAAACGTCATTAAAACATTCTTTGGCAAATTTAAGGTGCAGTTCTTTTTTATCTGACACTATACGCTCCCATTCAAGTGCAACGTATCAAAAGCAGATGCAATGCACTTTTTTCTTTTAATTGGATGACTGGATTGTCCCGCCGCCGAGGCAAATTTCTCCGTTATAAAAAACAGCCGCCTGCCCAGGGGTGATATCGCGTTGCGGCGCATCAAACGTGATTTTAGCTTGGTCAGCGCCAATGGGCATTATCTCTGCCCATGCTTCTCTCGCCGCATACCGAATTTTGACCTCAGCACGGAAGGTTTCTTTGGGCATTTTTCCGCTAATCCAATTTCTCTTGTTAACAAACATCTCACTACTTCCAAGCTCCTCTGCCTCCCCAACAATAAGTCGATTAGATGCCATATCCTTCCCTAACACATAAAGCGGGTTTGGCGCGGCGATGCCCAATCCTTTGCGCTGACCGATAGTATAGGAGGCTAAACCTTGATGCTCCCCCAAGATTTTGCCTGCGCTGGTCACAATTTCGCCTTTTTTCGTAGTTTGCGGGGCATATTCACTCAGAAAATCTCGGTAGTCGCCACCAGAGAGAAAACATAAATCTTGGCTATCCGATTTTGTTGCAACGGGCAAGTTAAAATCACGAGCGAGTGCGCGAATATCCAATTTAGAGTATCCGCCCACAGGGAAAAGCGATCGCTTTAGCTGATCCTGTTTAAGAACATGCAAAACATAGGCTTGGTCTTTGCCACGATCCACGCCGCGCAGAAGTTGGATTTCCCCATCATCTTTTTTGTTCAGACGCACATAATGCCCGCTAGCAATGAAATCTGCACCTAGCTTGAGTGCTTCTTCGAGCAAAATTCCCCAGCGGATGTGGCGATTGCACATCAGGCAGGGATTTGGCGTTTGCCCCTGCTCATAGCTTTGGAGGAAATAATCCACAACCACATCACGAAAGGGTTGCTTCGCGTCAATGGTGTGAAAAGGAATATCAAATCGCTGTGCCACCTGCTCTGCCAAAGAGACAGATTCAAGGGTGCAGCAAGCGTTTTCACTCTCTTTACCGGGTTGAGACCAGAGGCGTAGCATCATCCCGATTACCTCGTGGCCCTGCTCCTTGAGCAACGCCGCGGCAACGGATGAATCTACCCCGCCAGACATAGCAACTACTATTTTAGACATAATTTTAAAATATGATATTTTTGAGTCGATATTCGGGATTATGAAGAAACTATAAATGCCGAATATTAATTTACGAATTAGATTTTTTATTATACCCGCATCCCCAGCCACCTGTTATAATACTTTTTATCAAGAAAAAGCAATAAATATGAAGTCACGCTAAAAGCGTGACCTACTTTTCTGCAGGAGAAAAATGGTCACTAAAATCAAATTTGGCACAGATGGCTGGCGCGCGGCTGTCGCAGAAGATTATACTTTTGAAAATGTACGCCGATGCACACAAGGGTTTGCATCTTATCTTATCGAAGAAGGCAATGCTGGGAAATCGGTTGTTGTCGGACACGACAAACGCTATCGCGGCGAAGATTTCGCCGTAGCGGTCGCTGAGGTTTTGGCAGGGAACGGATTGAAAGTTTATCTCACTGATGATGCTTCCCCAACACCTGTTATATCCTACGCGGTTGTAGCCCAAAAAGCAGTTGGTGCGGTGAATGTGACCGCATCTCATAACCCGCCTACCGACAACGGCTTCAAAGTCCGCGACAGTATGGGCGGCGCCATTGACCCCGATGGTCTCGTAAAAATAGAAGCCCTCATCCCCGATGATATTGCCGATGTGAAAATCAAGAAAATAGAAGAAGCCCAAGAAGATGGCACAATTGCTTATTTCGACTCCACCATTGACTATATCGCCCACATCAAAAAACTGATTGACCTACAGCCCATCAAAGACGCGGGCTTAACTGTAGTTGTTGACGCTATGTGGGGCAATGGCGCAGGTTGGTTCTCTGGCTTACTCAATGGCGGGAAGACCAAAATTATCGAAATTCACAACGAACGCAATCCCATTTTTCCAGAAATGGCTCGCCCTGAGCCAATTCCACCCAATGTGGATGTTGGCTTACAAGCCGCCAAAGACCACAACGCCGATATCTTCCTTGTCAACGATGGCGATGCAGACCGCGTCGGCTTTGGCGATGAAAATGGCGAATTTATTGACCAACTCCGTGCTTATGGATTGCTCGCCTATTACATGCTCGAAGTACGTGGTGATCGCGGTGCAATTGTCAAAACGCTCTCGACAACCACGATGCTCAATAAATTGGCAAAAGTATACGATGTCCCCATTCACGAAACTGGCGTGGGCTTTAAATACATTGCCCCAAAATTCCTCGAAACAAACGCCTTAATCGGCGGCGAAGAATCAGGCGGATACGCTTTTCGTGGCAACGTCCCTGAGCGCGATGGTATTCTCGCCGGTCTCTATATGCTCGATTTCCTCGTTCGCACCGGTAAAAAGCCCACTGAACTCCTCGCAGATCTTTTCGAAAAAGTCGGCGGCGAGCATTTCTATAATCGTATCGACACACCTTTCGAAGGCGATAAGCAAGAAAAAATCGACACCATTTTAGCCGCAAATCCCGAAACTTTGGGCGGGCTCAAAGTCACTAAATTGGTCACGGTCGACGGCTTCCATTTCCATCTCGAAGATGGCGGCTGGATGCTCATTCGCTTCAGCGGCACCGAGCCGATTATCCGCGTTTATTGCGAAACCATGCATGAAGATAAAGTAGACGCCATTTTACAAGATGGCTTGAAAACTGCTGGAATTTAGAAAAATTTATATTGCGTAAAACGTATTGCGTAATGTTTTTTCTTACGCAATACGCAATACGCAATACGAAATACGCCCAACCTTGAACCTTAAACTTGAAACCTTCCCCCTCACCGACACTCACGCCCACCTTTATTGGGATAGATTTGACAAAGACCGGGATGCCGTTATTGCGCGCTGTACCGACTTCAACGTGAAGCGTATCCTCATCCCCGGAACGACCGTGAAGACAAGTCTTGCTTCCGTTAAGTTGGCAGAATCTCACCCTAATCTTTTTGCCGCAATTGGCATTCATCCCACTGATGCCCTAGAGTGGGCGGATGAGACAAAAGATGAATTAAGAAAACTAGTAGCAACCAGGCCTGACAGGTTTTCAAAACCTGTCAGGCCTCAATTACACTCTAAAATCGTCGCCATCGGTGAAATTGGATTAGATTATTATTGGGATCGCGCCCCACATGAGATCCAAAAGCGCGTTTTGCAAGAACAACTTTCTCTCGCCGAAGAACTTGAACTGCCGGTGGTCTTACATTTACGGGAGAAGGGCGATGCCCCCGAGGGCGACTGCGCTGTTGACTTGCTCGAGATGCTATCGAAATGGGTAGCAAGCCTAAGGTCACGTGCGCACTCATTAGCTACTAATCCAGGTGCATTACACTCTTTCAGCGGTACAATTACGGCAGCAGAAAAAGCCATCCAACTCGGATTTATGATCGGCGTGACGGGACCCATCACATTTAAGAAAGCGTCAAAACGTCGCGAGATAATTGCATCCCTCCCGATGGAAAAAATATTGATAGAAACAGATAGCCCATTTTTAACCCCGCACCCAAAACGTGGGAAGAGAAACGAACCAGCAAACGTTCGTTTTATAGCCGAAAAAATTGCCGAAATACATGGCAAAGAGACGCGAGAAATTGCGGCGATTACCACCGCAAACGCCGCTCGCTTATTTAATTGGTGATATTTTGAGCACGACACTTTTGGTAAAAACAAATATTGAAAAAGTAGAAGAGCGGATGCGCGCCCAAGCGGATGAGCGACACACCGACTTGCGCGCTGCCTTCGAGAATTTGCTTGCTGCTGGCGGTAAACGCGTCCGCCCAAGGCTTGTCCTTTTAGTCGGCGATATGCTTGGCGCCGATTCTGAACGGCTGATCACGCTTGCCGCCGCAATCGAAATGTTGCATACTGCCACATTGGTACACGACGATCTGATTGATGGCTCTCTAATGCGACGTGGAAACGCAACCATAAACGCTAACTGGTCTCCCGCCGCAACTGTGCTGACGGGTGATTTTGTTTTTGCCCGGGCGGCCAAACTTGCCGCGCAAACTGGTTCGTTAACCGTAATGGAAGCTTTTGCCGAAACATTGGCGATCATGGTTAACGGCGAATTAACACAAATGTTTGATGCACGCGGCTTGGCAAATAGAGAAAATTATTACGAAAGAATTTACGCAAAAACAGGTTCTCTTTTTGAGCTTTCCACGCATGGGGCAGCAATAATTAGCCCTGTGGACGCAAAAACTGTTGAGAATTCTCGCAACTTCGGACGTGAACTTGGCACCGCCTTCCAGATCGTAGACGACATCCTCGATTTCACTGGCGATCAAGCTGCTGTAGGCAAACCTGTAGGCAGTGATCTTCTGCAAGGGCTAATCACCCTGCCTGCACTTTATTATATTGAAGCCAACCCCAACGATGAAAAGGTTAAATCTCTCTTGAATGGCAATTACCACAATTCAAAAGAAATAGCAGCCCTCGTTGAAGATATCCGCAATAGTGATGCCATTCAGCTCGCGCTTGATGAAGCCAAAGAATACGCCAACCGCGCCTTGCAATCACTAAACGGGCATCCACCAAGCGAAGAACGCCATGCCCTTGAAAAACTAACCCAATACGTCACTAATAGAAATGTCTAACACCAACCCTTTTATCCTAAGATTAGGCTCTTTCCTCCCACAAACAGCAGGATATAGCCGTGAATACTCTTTTGAACAATCAGAAATTCAGCTCAAAAACGACTTTATCTTGCGCGACCTTAAAGGTCTTTTAACGGCATCTCGCACCCAACGCGGCCTTCTTTTACAAGGGGATTTTAAAGGCAATCTCAAACTCGAATGTGGGCGTTGTTTATCAATTTATGAACATTATCTAAATTGGGAGCTAACCGAGTTTTATGTTTTCAACCAACGAGATGCAGAAGAAGATGATCTGGTTTTATCAGACAATGCAGAAATCAATTTGACCGAATCTGTCACTGAAGAAGCGCAACTAGACATCCCCATCAACCCCGTTTGTAAAAATAATTGTCAGGGGCTTTGTCAAACTTGTGGCACCAATCTAAATATTGAAGACTGCAAGCATAAAGATATTCCCCTCGAAGAAATTTCAGATGAAGATAACTCCCCCTTTGCAGGGTTGAAAGATTTGCTCTAATATTTGGGGAGATAAAAAACCGCTCCGCACGTAGTTTAGGCTTGCTTCCGTTTAAAAAACATATACAAAGCGTAATCATTCTCTCTTTTCTCACCCTCAGGAGGTAATAATGGAAGGCATTTCAAATATCATCAGCAGCGTCGCCACCATATTGTGGCCTTTGATCGTTATCGTTATCCTGATTCTTTTCCGCAAAAGCGTACAAGCGTTGATCGAATCTGCGCGTGGTCGAAAGTTCACCGTCAAAATCGGGGAAATGGAACTCAGCATGGATGAGTTCAGCAAACAACAAGGCGATATGATCAAAGATTTGCAAAATCGCGTTAATGAACTACAACGAAAAATAGAAGCAAAGACAGATCTTCCAGTAGCAGATTCACCAAAAGCAGAAGAACTTAGCTTCGAGGAAAGAAGAGTAGAAATCAGACGTGAAGCCGATGTTCCTCTCGTAGAGAGCATGTTCAACGCCGAGATCGTAACCTTAGATATTGACGATGATATTTCTGATATTTTATGGGTAGATGATAACCCCAGAAATAACGCCTTCTTAATCGATTCCCTGCACAATCAAGGAATTTCTGTCTCAACAGCAGCAAATACAAATGAAGCTCTGGAACGTTTTAAGCGCGGCACTTTCGATTGTGTCATCTCCGATTCTTGTCGCCATGAAGGCAAAGAAGTTGATAATTGCCAGGCCGGCTTTGAACTATCCAGTGCGATCCGTGAGCTAAACGAAGATGTCCCAATTTATATCTACACAGATGAAGTAGACGAAAAAATGAAAGAAAAAGCCCATAACGTAGGTGCAACAGCGATCACATCTTCACCCTCGGAGTTGCTAAAATTGCTGAGTGATTAGCAACAGTTCCACTATCAGATAAATAAAAATCCATATTCTTTTTTGAGGGGATTAATCCCTTCACTTGCTTGTTATGAAAAAAAATTTTTTTGTCTTGATCTTGATTGCCCTCCTCAGCGCGTGTACCCCAACGCAACCTGAGCCCGCACCCATTACGCCAACATCTCCCGCTGTTGAAGAAGTTCCGACACCCTCAAACATCTCGTGGTGGGATGATGCAATCTTCTACGAAATTTTCGTCCGCAGCTTCTACGATAGCGACAATGACGGTATCGGCGATTTCAACGGCATCACTGCCAAACTTAATTATCTCGAAGACCTCGGCATTAACGCGATTTGGCTGATGCCCATTCACCCCTCTCCCTCCTATCATGGCTACGATGTGATTAACTATTATGCCGTCAATCACGAATACGGCACAATGGACGATTTTAAAAATCTCCTCGAAGAAGCCCATAAACGTGATATCCGTATCATCATAGATTTAGTGCTCAACCATACATCCAGCCAACATCCCTTTTTTGTGGATGCGAGCAATAACCCCGAATCTCCCTACCGCGATTGGTACGTCTGGTCAGATGAGTACCCCGGCTGGGGCGGTAAGCTGTGGCACGAAACAAATCATGGCTATTATTACGCCCTCTTTTGGGAGAGGATGCCTGATCTAAATTATCAAAACCTCGAAGTGACCGAACAAATGGAGCAAGTGGCGCGATATTGGCTTGATGATATTGGCGTAGACGGGTTTCGTTTGGATGCCATCAAACATCTGATTGAAGAAGGTGGAATCACCGAAAACACGACAGCCACGCATAAATGGCTTAAAGAGTTTTATAGAAATTACAAAGCAGAAAACCCAGAAACATATGTGGTCGGCGAAGTCCATGGCGCAGGCGGGACTATTGCCAGTACCTACATTAACCAGATGGATCATGTTTTTAACTTTGAACTCGCGTCAGGATTTGTGAATTCAGCCAACGGTGGCTCAAATACAGGCATCAATAGTGCCTATCATTTCACCCTTGAAAAGATGCCAGATGGCAATTATGCAACTTTCCTCACCAATCATGACCAAAATCGCGCTATGAGTGTATTTTATGGGGATGTGGGCAAAGCAAAAGTTGCCGCATCTTTGATGCTGACCGCGCCCGGCACGCCCTTCATCTATTATGGCGAAGAGATCGGAATGTTGGGGAAGAAACCGGATGAAGACATCCGTTTGCCAATGAGATGGTCGGGCACAGAAAATGCCGGATTTAGCGGAAGCAAGCTCTGGCACACGGGCGAATCGGGCGATTCTGCCACAAATGTTAAAATACAAGAAAATGATCCAGCCTCATTATTGTCCCATTACCGCACGCTAATCGCCCTCCGCAAAAAATATCCTGCACTTCGTACAGGCGAGACGCATATTCTGGAAACAGGCACATCTGCCATTTACGCCGCACTTCGTGAAGATATGCTCATTCTTATCAACCTTAGTGATGAAGACGTGAGCGATTATGAGATTGAGGGAAGTTACGCGTTAGAGCAGATTTTCGGGAAAGATTTTGAGCTGGGGGAAGTTATCCCCGCTCACGAGATGATGATTTTTCTCGTGCTTGACAAATAAGACAAGGTTGGTAGAATATCGCTTATGAATAAAAATTATAAAGTTCTCTCAAAATATTGCTCGTGTCTGGGGCGGGGTTCGTAACCACCGTCTCTTCAAAGCCAGCCAACAGTTGAAAGATAGTGGACGAATTCCGCATCAAACAGATGTCCTTCGCACTATCTTTTTTTATTTCCTGTTGGCTATTATTTTTTAAAGAGAGAATATAATGAATATTTTAACCTTGGAAAAGAATTTTTTAGATTTGCAGGTGGATAGTTTATCTGCCCGCGTGGGGAATACCCCTCTGCTGCCGCTTCGCCGCGTGACCTTAGGCTTGCCTCCGTCTGTAAAGATCTACGCCAAAGCAGAATGGTTCAACCCCGGTGGCTCGATCAAAGACCGTGCCGCATTAAATATCATCCGAACTGCGATCGCGAAGGGAGAGTTGACCGCAAATAAACGTCTACTCGATTCGACATCGGGCAACACCGGCATCGCCTATGCGACCTTCGGCGCGGCAATGGGAATCCCCATCACGCTCGCCCTGCCCGAAAATGCCAGCAAAGAGCGAATTGCCATTTTAAACGCACTTGGTGTGGAGCTAATTTTAACAGATGCCCTTGAAGGTCCTGAAGGCTCAATGCAAGTTGTGCGCGAGATGCTCGAAAAATCACCAGAGAAGTATTTTTACGCCAATCAATATGGAAACCCCGCCAACTGGATGGCGCATTATAATAGCACGGGACCTGAAATTTATGCTCAAACGGCTGGGCAAATTACTCATTTTGTCGCTGGGCTGGGCACATCTGGCACGATGATGGGCACAGGGCGTTATTTGCGCGATCAAAACCCACAGATAAAATTAATTGCTGGTCAACCCACAAAACCACTTCACGGACTAGAAGGTTTGAAACATATGAAAAGCGCGGAACATCCCGCCATTTATGAAGCCGATTTATCCGATCGTTACGTTGAAGTCGAAACCGAAGCCGCGCACGAGATGGTGCGTCGCCTTGCACGCGAAGAAGGTCTCTTTGTGGGGCTTTCTTCTGGCGCGGCGGCTATAGCGGCATTGCGCGTGGCAGAAGAACTGGATGAAGGTACGGTCGTGACCATTTTCCCTGATGCAGGGTATAAATACTTGAGCCATGAAACTTTGTGGAATGATGCGTAATTCTGCATAAATTTCAATCTACTCAGCAAAACAATTAACCGCGAAGATACGAAGAACACGAAGAAAAACATTTTAAATCTTTGCGATCTTCACTTCTTCGCGGTTCAAAAACACATGCTTAAAATCTCAGCACGCTTTCTTGAAGAAATCTATGCTCTTGGAGAAAAAGCTTATCCCGAAGAAGGGGTAGGCTTTCTCTTCGGCACGGATGAAGGGAAAGCGCGCGAGATAAAAGTTATCCATCCCGTCAAAAACGCGCGTGAAAAAGAAGCGCGTCACAATCGCTACGATGTTGCCCCGCAAGATATAATTGATGCGGACGAAAAAGCAGAAGAAATGGGATTGAGCATCATCGGTGTTTTCCACTCACACCCCGACCACCCAGACAAACCCTCTGAATTTGATTTGAAATGGGCAAACACCTACTTTTCTTATATCATCACAAGCGTACAAGACGGAAAAGCCCTCGCATCCCGTTCGTGGCGATTACAGGAAGATCGCAGCGGATTCACGGAAGAAGAGATTGTCAAAAGCTGAAGAACAGCAGCGGTTGAGTAGAATGACATCCCCATCGTCATTCGTATCGAAACCAAAGCGGATTTGTGATTATCTCGCTCTGGTTTACCCTGAAGGGCATTATATCGATACGCTACAGCACGAAAATACTGTGCCTCCGCTACTCAATCGCCGCTATACAATGACATATTAAACAACAATAAAAACACTATGCCAATTATCAAAATCCCCACTCCCTTACGCTCATACACAGACGGCTCAAAAGAAATCAGTGTAGAAGGCGAAACCGTTGGTGCTGCACTCGGTTCATTACTCTCTCTCTATCCTGATTTGAGCAAAAACATCTATAATGACGACGGGCAACTACGTGCCTTTGTTAATCTCTTTTTAGGCAAAGACCATATCAAAAACCTACAAGGATTGGATACACCACTAGATCAAAAAGATATTTTGCGCATCCTCCCCTCCATTGCAGGCGGAACACACAATTCAGACTAAAATGCCACTACGATTTCGATACGGACGATGAAAAACAATCGTCCTACTCAATCTCCCTTCTCTATAAAAAACGCAATGTTGGTTGAGTAAGGCTGAGTATTTTTACGAAGCCTGTATCGAAACAAACTTAGGGTAAAAACTAATGACAACACTCACAGATCAAGAATTTCTCCGATACTCACGCCATCTGCTGATTCCTGATGTGGGATTGGCTGGGCAAGAAAAGCTGAAAGCCTCCTCCGCGCTCATCATCGGGACGGGTGGACTTGGCTCTCCGATCGCTCTCTACCTCGCCGCGGCAGGGATAGGTCGAATCGGTTTAGTGGATTATGACGTGGTCGATAAATCTAATTTACAACGGCAAATTATCCATAGCCTCGACACAGTTGGCGAGTTAAAAATAGAATCGGCTCGTGCGCGGATGTTGGGCTTAAATCCCGGTATTCAGGTCGATATCTACAACGAAGCGTTTACATCTGAAAACGGAATGGGAATCGCCAAAAACTACGACATCATCATCGACGGGACGGATAATTTCCCCACCCGTTATTTGAGTAACGATATTGCCGTTTTTCTTGGCATCCCCAATATTTACGGATCGATCTACCAATTTGATGGGCAAGCCAGTGTTTTCTACGCAAAGGAAGGCCCTTGCTATCGTTGTCTCTTCCCCGCACCGCCGCCTCCACATCTGGTTCCCTCCTGTGCAGATGGTGGCGTCCTGGGCGTTTTACCCGGCACGATTGGCTCAATTCAGGCAACCGAAGCGATCAAGATATTGCTCGGAATCGGCTCATCCCTCGTGGGCAGATTGATGCTCTACAATGCGCTGGATATGACTTTTGATTATGTCAAACTCAAGAAAAACCCCAAATGCCCCGTTTGCAGTGAAAACCCGACCATTACCAAACTGATTGATTACGAAGAATTCTGCGGCGTTCCCGGACATCATACAGACGAAATGCCCAGCGAATGGGATATCAGCGCACTCGAGCTTGAAAAGTTGCTAAAAGAATCTTACCCTACTCCTATTCTGCTTGACGTACGAGAACCTCATGAGTTGGCGATCTCTTCCATCCCCAACGCTGTCAATATCCCTTACGGAGAACTTGCCAGCCGCATGTCTGAATTTGATACAGCCCAAGAACTTATCATCTTCTGCAGAAGGGGAAATAGATCGCTTTACGCCCTCGAACTTCTTCTTGGCTCAGGCTTCCGCAAACTCAAAAATCTCGAAGGCGGGATTAACGAATGGGCAGAGGATGTGGATACGAGTTTGCCGATTTACTGATCGGTCTACCGTCCATCATCTATTGTCCACCGTCCAATCTGCTATAATCCCCCTGCATGAAAACACAGATCATTCAACTCGAACCCCACGACGACCAACTCTCCATTCGCGACAAGATGAACTGGAGCAAAACTCCGCGCATCTTGTTAGTTTTGCCGCGTCGGCGTAAATTCAAATTAGATACCCTTGACCTCAAACTTCTCCAACGCCATGCCATTAATCTTGGCGCAGAATTGGGCTTGGTCACCAAATCGTCCAAAATAATTCGTGCCGCCACTGAGTTGAATATCCCTTTTTTTGAGAGCAATCTCATGGCGCAGCGCGAAGCCTGGATACCGCAAAAACGCACTCGTTATAAAAAGCCTAATGTACAAATAAACCTGCGCGAAGCTCGCAAAGAGCTTCACTCCCCTGAAGCAAAATGGAAATCACATCTCGCCACACAGCTGGTCTTTTTCTCCCTCGCCACACTCGCCCTGCTCAGCCTTGCTTTTGCCTTTATCCCTCGGGCAGAGATCAAGCTAGAGCCAGAGAAACGCACCCAAAGTCTCACCATTCCTGTACGGGCAAATATCAATATCGACGAGGTTTTTCTTTCGGGCAGCATCCCTGCCCATCAGTTGCACGCCAATTTAACGCACCAACGTTCACTCACGGCAACTGGTCAGGTGGCGATTCCAGTTCAAATCGCGCGCGGTTCCGTCATCTTCCGAAATTTAACTGATTCGCCTACCAAAATCCCCGCAGGGACAATCATCCGCAATATTGAAGATGATGAAATCCGATTTGAGACATTGGATGATGCAGAGATCGAGGCCGGTGTGGATGCGGAGGTCGAGATCCGCGTCAAGTCTTTGGTTTTCGGCGAGCGTGGCAATCTTGACCCGAACTTGCTTCAGGCCATTGAAGGTGAACTGAGCCTTTGGCTGGCTGCCACCAATCCCGAACCGACAAGCGGCGGCAGCGACGATTTTGTAAGCGCCCCCACCGACCGTGACCGCAACGATCTACGTGATTTAATGATGGCCTACTTCAACAAAGAAGCCGAAGAAGAGATAAAAAAAGAGCTTGCAGAGGGTGATCTCATTTTCCCTGACTCATTTAGCGAAATTGAAATTCTCGAAGAAACTTATGACCCGCCCGAAGGAGAAACGGGCAACCGCCTAACACTAACGATGAGTGTTGCTTATGAAATTCTCTTTGCCAAAAATGAAGATTTAACCGAGCTGGCACACTCTGCCCTTACTGCCTCTGCGCCATCAGGATTTGACCCTGTGCCTAATTCACTAGAGATTACACCAGCAAGCGAATTTGAGAGCAATCTACTTGGCATCACCGCCTGGCAAATGCACGTAGAACAAGAGCTGCTCCCAAATATTTCAGCCGCACAGGTTGCCGCGCTCACGCAAGGTCGCAACCCGGAAATTGCCATAGACAATCTACATAAAAGTTATGCCTTAGCCTCCGAGCCAGGAATTACCATTTCCCCCACATGGTGGAAGTGGCTGCCCCTCGCACCTTTTAGAATTGATGTTGTCGTGAAGTAAAACCGCCAAGAACGCAAAGTTTATTCTTTTCTTGGTGTCTTTAAAAACTCTTGGCGCTCTTCGCGCCTTCGCGGTTAAAAACCTTGCTACCCTTATGAAAATACTCGCCGTAGACCCCGGACAAAAAAATATCGGACTCGCCATCAGTGATGAGCTTGGCATCAGTGCCAGACCCTTAACGATCATCAAACATATAAAACGAGAGATAGATGCTGCTCAAGTCGCTGCAATTGCTGCCGAAAACGACGCAAAACTAATCATCATCGGGCAATCTCTTGATGAAGAAGGCAAACCTACCTTCGAGGGACGCCGCTCCGCTCGTTTTGCAAAAGCCCTCCGCGCCCAAACCGACCTCCCCGTCGAACTCTGGGATGAAGCCTATAGCACACAAGATGCACGTCAAAGCTATATAGACATGGGCATTTCACGCAAAAAACGCCGCGGGCATTTAGATGATGTAGCTGCGGCAGTTATCTTACGCTCTTATCTGGAAAGTAAGAATTAGAAAACAGGAAACCTTGTTTCCAATTCCCAACTCCCGACTCCCAATTTTTCTTTCAACCTTAAACCTTAAACATTTCCCATGCGCCGTTTTTTTATCGTAGTCACCCTCCTCATCATCATCATAGCCCTCGTAATCATCCTCGCTATCTCTGTATTTGCAAAATCCAAATATGGTGAAGCCTCCTCCGCGCTCGGCAGCTATCAACGCCTAAGCTATGCAACAAAAATCCTTTGGCACGACTCTAGCATCAAACGCGCTGCCGACCCTTATGGCATAGAGCAAAATTTCAACGTAGAGATCGGCGAATCTCCCTACCAAATCGCGGCACGCCTCGAAGAAGAAAATCTCATCCTCGACGACGAAGCCTTCCTGACCCTCCTCATCTACACCGGCATGGACACTCACCTCATGCCCGGCAACTACCGCCTCAGCCCCTCCCTCTCCATGCAAAGCATCGCAGGAATGTTACAAGATACGCGTGCCAGTCAGATTATTTTTGTCGTCCTACCCGGATGGCGGATGGAAGAAATCGCCGCGTCGCTCCCCACCTCTGGCTTGTTCATTGCAGAAGAATCATTTCTGGAGGCTGCAGGATCTCCGCCTCCCCTTGTTTTCTCCGAAGGTGATGCAAGAGATGCAACGAGCAGTGAAGGCTTCTTCTTCCCCGATTCTTATCTTTTATCTCGCAACCTGACTGCCGATCAACTTATCAGCGAGCTGACGTTAAATTTCGCCCGCAATCTCACTCCTGAAATCAAGGCCGGTTTCGCTACGCAAGGGTTAACGGTATACGACGCAGTCAAACTCGCGTCCATCGTCCAGAGAGAAGCGGTCGTCGCGGATGAACGGGCGATGATCGCGTCGGTATTTCTTAATAGACTCCGAGCAAGCCAAAAATTGGAGACTGATCCGACTATCCAATATGCGCTCGGTTACGATGAAATCAGTCAAAATTGGTGGAAAGCGCCACTCACTTACGCCGATCTCGAAGTCATCTCTCCGTACAATACTTATCTCCATGCTGGGTTACCGCCCACACCGATCTGCAACCCCTCGCTGGGATCGTTGGAATCGGTCGCCTTCCCCGCTGAAACGCCCTACTTTTATTTCCGCGCTAGCTGCGATGGGAGCGGGCTACATGCCTTTGCCGAGACCTTTGAAGGACATCTGGCAAATGGTTGTGAATAAGACTACTCTACATCCAATGCTCTGCGTTGGATACTTTTCTGATTATACAAATACGGAGCACGCTCAATGAAACGCTTCTTCTTCAACTTTAGATATTTCCGCAACAATATCCCCTGGGACAGTGGCATCTCCCCGCCCGAACTGCTTGAGTTTATTACCAAATATCCACCAGGGCGCGCGATAGATCTCGGCTGTGGCACAGGCACAAATGTGATCACTCTCACCGAACATGGCTGGCAAGTCAGCGGCGTAGACTTTGTTCCACGTGCCATCAAAATCGCTCGACGCAAAATCAAAGCTGCCAAAATTGACGCCGATTTACATGTTGGTGATGTGACAAAATTGCGACAAATTCAAAGTAAATTTGATCTTGCCTTAGATATGGGCTGCTTCCATAATTTAGAAAAGAAGAAAGGGGATTATCTCAATCGTCTTGACGAAATTCTTGCCCCAAGCGGATACTGGCTCTTATACGCTCATATGCTCTCACCCCAATTTAGCGATCCAAATCATGGGCTTTCTACTGATGATTTCAAAATGATAGAAAGTCGATTTGATTTAATCTCTCGCACAGATAGCCACGATAAAATCGGTCGTAACGCAGTCTGGGCTTTATTTCAGAAAAAATAATTTCCCTACCGTTCCCCAAACATTATGCATCTACTCTTCCTCTTCCTCGACGGTGTCGGTCTCGGCGCGAATAACCCTGAAATCAATCCCTTTGCTCGCGCGAAAATGCCAACATTGCACGCCCTACTCGGCAATCAAACTCTCATTGCAGACAGTGCTCCTTATCACGATGAGGCTGCTACCCTCCTCGCGCTGGATACAACACTCAACGTAGCGGGGATGCCCCAATCTGCGACGGGGCAGGCAACTTTGCTGACAGGCATCAATATCCCCGCTGAGATTGGCTATCATTATGGGCCCAAGCCAAATGCTGACGTAAGACAATATTTAACCTCATCACAGAGCACACAGAAAATCACAGAGAAAAAGTTTGGTATCACCATATTTTCATGGCTACGCGCAAAAAACAAGACTGCTGCGTTGCTAAATGCCTATCCAGATGGCTATTTTAAAGGGATTAATTCTGGGAAACGACTCTATTCAGCTATTCCGCTGGCTGTCACACAGGCGGGATTTCCCCTCTTCACAGCCGAAGATCTATATGCGGAACGTGCGCTCTCTGCTGATTTTACAGGCGAGGGCTGGCGAAAAATGCTCAAAGATGAAGATGCGCCCATCTTCGCACCAAAAGCTGCTGGAGAAAAATTGGTAGAACTTTGCAGTCAAGATGATTTCTCTTTCTTTGAATATTGGGCAAGCGATTACGCCGGTCATAAACAAGATATGGAATGGGCTATCAAACAACTCGAAGTTTTCGATGGTGTCTTGGCGGGGCTAATTAAAGCCATGCCCAAAGACCTGCTTGTTTTAGTTACATCTGACCATGGGAATATGGAAGATCTATCCACACGCAGGCACACAATAGCAAAAGTGCCTTGCTTATTAATTGGCACAGAAGAAATTAGAGAGAAATTTGTAGAGGAAGGCTTGAAAAATTTAGCAGATATCACGCCTGCAATAAAGAGGGTCTTTCCCTAAAATAAAAAACTCTAAGGTATTTAGACATCACCCTCTACCATCAATTGTCGCGACATAGAACTCCATGAAGCATCTACGGGGTCATATCATAGAGATAGGCATTCGCTCCATTCGAAGCAGCACCCCCAACGCTATCAATAAGCGTACCATATTTGTTAATGAAACTAAGATAATAAGATTGTGTATCCTCGTCTTCACAGTTTGGACAATCTGCAACCTCAGAAAAAATAAACCAAACTCTTTCCTCTCCAGCGAGAACATCCACATCATCTCTAAAACCTTGATGGGCATCTTGCTTAAAAGGACCATCAATACCAATAATAATATTTTCTTCATCAATCCCATATAGTGGCGCGTAATAACTAACCACAGAGTTTGATCTATAAAAGACATACACAATATCATCTGGATGCTTCTTCTCAGCTACATATTCAATAACTGGTCGAATATTAACAGTCCTTCCCGAAAACACCCTTTCATAAGTAATAGGTACTATCTGCCAAACGATGAAAAAGGCTAACATTCCAGTCAAAACTATAGCAAAATCACGATTCCACTTGGAAAAAACCCAGTATATTCCTCGAAAACCTTCTGCTGTCAACAATATAATAAAAGGAATAAGAAATAAGAGGAAACGATCTTTAAGGGGGTAAAGATGTAAAGCGGAGGCCATATAAACAATAACAAAAGGAGAAATCAACAAGAAAGCAATTTTCCGGTTTCTTATTAAGGCTGATAAAGCTCCAATAGGAATCAATATTAATGTAGCCCATGTCATTATCTGGTCAGGTTTATGGTATGTATAGTCCAAAAAATATAGAAAAGTTCTTCCATACCATGCCTTATTGCTCCAAGGAGGAGATGGAACATAGGCTTTCCGCCAGTATTCGATCAAATAACCATCCGCGACGATATGCCGTAAAGAAACCAGATATTCTATCCCGAAGCTGAACAACCATCCAAGCCCAATACTAAGTATCCAAGCCCAAGGCACATATTCTTTTTGCGTAATTTTCTCAAATGCCAGTGTTATCCCAATACCTGCCAAAATAAAAACCGATGGGTGCGAAATCCATATCACCACGGAACCGACAATACCCAACAAGAAAAATTCTTTACTCTTCGCTTCTTCCTTGAAACAATTACCTGCCAAAAATATTAGTAAAGATGCGACCATGATGTCACTAGAATATTGCTTAGCCTCTGAAGAATGGTATACAAACCACCAAGTAATAGAAGCGATTGCAAGAGCAAATAATCCTGCTGGTCCAAGATGCGTCCGAGCAAAGCGGTATATAAAATAAATAACCAGAACACCCGATATCAACGGGAAAATTCGGAAGACATAATCATGGTTTCCAAAAATAGTAATAAAAAATTTCTCAACAAATAAAAAACCTACGGGAGCTGCTTGATGATAGTCTAGCAATTGAGCCAATTCACTGAAGTCTCGAGTAACCAAATTGATTGCCAAACTGGCTTCATCTGCCCACAAAGAACGATTGAGAAAATATAAATATGACCGCAAAAAGATACCTAAAAGGATTATTCCCCACCACATGTACCTTGAGACTAAAAAAGATTGAATTTGATTCCATGTTTTCCGCATAATATTTCTCGTTTCTAGCCATTTAATAATCAAAAGATCTTTTGGTGGGTTCCAAAACAAATATTTTTCAGTAGGACAATTTCAATATATACTAGCAGAATGATTACCTTAATATCACACTGCGAGATTTTCCAACAGATCGAATTATGCTGAAAAAGCTTGAATACCCGTCTGCGCTCGACCGAGTATTAGGGCATGGATATCATGTGTGCCTTCATAAGTGTTTACTGCTTCAAGATTCATAACGTGGCGGATGACGTGGTACTCATCTGCAATGCCATTACCACCGTGCATATCGCGCGCATGGCGAGCGATTTCTAGCGATTTACCGCAAGAATTACGTTTGATCAGGGAGATCATTTCTGGGGTGGATTTCCCCGCATCCATCAAACGCCCGACTTGTAGAACACCTTGTAATCCCAGTGTGATTTCGGTCATCATATTTGCTAGTTTGAGCTGAATTAATTGGTTTGCCGCAATCGGGCGCCCAAACTGTGGGCGGTCTAGGGTATATTGACGGGATGCGTGCCAACAGAATTCTGCCGCACCCAGCGCACCCCAAGCGATGCCGTAACGTGCCTTATTCAAACAGCCAAAGGGTCCTTTTAAACCATCTACATTGGGAAGCAGGTTTTCATCGGGGACAAAGACTTCGTCCATGACAATCTCGCCTGTGATGCTGGCACGCAAACTAAACTTGCCTTCAATTTTGGGCGCGCTTAAGCCTTTCATGCCTTTATCAAGGATAAAGCCGCGGATTTTCTCATCTGTGCTGGCTTTTGCCCAAACAATGAAGACATCCGCGATGGGCGAATTTGTAATCCATGTTTTGCTACCGTGTAATATCCAGCCCTCGTCTACTTTCTTGGCACGGGTTTCCATGCTACCCGGATCACTGCCATGATTAGGCTCAGTCAGACCGAAACAGCCAATTAGTTCTCCCGTTGCCAATTTCGGGAGATATTTTTGGCGTTGTTCTTCTAATCCATAGGCATTAATGGGGTGCATAACCAGCGAACTTTGCACGCTCATTGCACTACGATAGCCACTATCTACGCGCTCTACTTCGCGAGCGATTAGACCATAAGTCACATAATTTAAACCTGCCCCGCCATATTCTTCTGGAATGGTGGAACCAAGAAACCCCATTTCGCCCATCTGGTTCATGATAGATCGGTCGAAGTGCTCTGTGCGATTTGCCTCGACAATGCCGGGCATTAATTTCTCCTGGCAAAATCTACGCGCTACGTCACGGATCATGCGTTCTTCATCGTCGAGTTGGTTGTTGAATAAAAGGGGATCATCCCATTTAAATTTTTGCTTTGCCATAATTACCTCGTGTTATTTTTTCTAGAAGCCCATTATACCAAGTTGGTGATACAGTTTGGAGTGCAAAATGGCTCAATTTTCTTCGCGATCGGAGAGCTTCAGATTTCCGCCTCGGCAGCAAAAAGTCTACGTCTCCCAAATGCTAATCGAAGGCAATCAAGTTCAAAACACGTGCGAATCTGCTACATATCCGAGAAAAACCTACCGAACGGTTGGGGGATTTGTGAGTTTTAAGATATAATCGATTTCATATTCAAAACAATAAGAACGCTTCAACTTTCAAACGCTCAACCTTAAGATTCAAAGGAGGAACACCTTGAAAATCGTAGTCTGTATTAAAGAAGTTCCTGATTCTGCCGCGACCCTTGTTGCAGAAGATGGAGAAGCCACCTGGGGCGATGCACCATTGGTCATCAACCCCTGGGATGAGTACGCGGTAGAAGCAGCCCTCAACATGGGCGGCGATGTGACCGCCATCAGCATGGGCGGCGACAAAACCGCGCTCAAACATGCCTTAGCAATGGGCTGCAAAGAAGCCATTTTGGTCTCTGACGATGCACTCGGCAATATCGATACGCAAGGGGCTGCCAAAGTTCTTGCCGCCGCCATTTCAAAAGTTGGCGATGTAAGCATGGCATTTTTCGGCAAACAAGCCATCGACGGTGATGCGGGCATCACGCCAGCCCAAACCGCGCGCGTTCTTGGTTGGTCTGCTTTGACCCTCGCCGCCTCCATTGATGTAGATGATGAAAGTGTCAAAGTCGAACGCTCCATCGAAGAAGGCATCCAAACCATTAACGCAAATCTCCCCGCTGTTTTTAGCATTGTCAAAGACTACGGCGAGCCGCGCTACCCCTCCTTCATGGGCATTCGAAAAGCCTCCCGTGCTGAAATTCCTGAATGGAATCTGGCAGAACTCGGCATCGAGGCCCCCGCTTCTATCGTCGAATTTATCGAAATTTTTAATCCCCCCACCCGCGAAGTCAGTATCGAAATGATCGAAGGCGGTAGCCCCGCTGAAATCGCCGAAACCCTCGCAGAAAAAATTATGGCGGAGAAAATCTTATGAAAACCTGGGTATATATTGACCATTTCAAAGGCGAAGCTCTCGCCGCTTCTTGGGAAGCCATCGGCGCAGCCAAAGCGCTCGGTAGTGATGTTTCCGCTGTTATTCTCGGTGCTGGCGTAGAAGCCCTTGCCAATACCGCTTTTGAATATGGCGCGGATGAAGTCCTGCTGGGAGATAATGCCGCCCTCGAAGATTTTCGCGTCGAAAACTATGCGACCGCTCTATCCGCGCTCGCATCAGACGTGGATTTAGGCTTGCTACTCTTCCCCACCACATCTCGGGGACGTGAACTTGCCGGCATGACCGCCATCGACCTGAACAGCGGCGTCCTCGTTGACGTTGTTGCCCTCGAAATGGATGGCGATAAAGTCGTTGCCACGCGCCCGATTTACGCAGGCAAATTGCTTCAGAAAACCATCTGCAACGCGACTCCCCAAATCGTAACCCTACGCGGACGCGCATTCGTGATGCCCGAAGCCGAAGCTGGTCGCACAGGCACCCTCACCAAAGTTGAGGTAAATATCGGTGAAGAAAAATCCACCGTTGAAGGTTACGCAGAAGCTGGTGGTGGCGTTAGCCTGACCGATGCCGCCGTCATCGTCTCTGGCGGACGCGGCACATCCAATAATCCCAACATCGAGCCTCCCGCTGACCTGGACGATGATGCCGCCGAAGTTTGGCGCGCTCAACAAGGCTTTGCCCTGATCGGCGATCTTGCTGAAACGCTCGGCGCAGCCATCGGTGCCTCCCGCGCCGCCGTGGACGCAAATTACATCCCCTACGCAAATCAGGTTGGGCAAACGGGCAAAGTCGTCAGCCCAGATCTATATATCGCAAACGGCATCTCCGGCGCCATCCAACATCTGGCTGGAATGCGAAACTCGAAAGTCATCGTGGCGATCAACAAAGACCCCGATGCCCCCATCTTCAAAAAAGCCCGCTATGGCGTGGTCGGCGACTTGCACCAGATCGTCCCTGCTTTGACCGAAGCGATGAAGGCGAAATTAGGTAAGTAGGGTTTAGTTTTCAGTATTCAGAGGCAGTGTTCAGTAAAAGAAGAAACCTGACAGGTCTTTAAAACCTGTCAGGTTTTTGTTTGGAAGGTCATCGTAGCTATCAACAAAGACGCGGATGTGTCATCTTCAAAAAAGTCCGCCATACCGTGATTGGTGGCTTGCACAAGATTGGACTTGCTCTCACCGAAACAATGAAGGCAAAATTTATACAAAGATGCCTGGTGCTTTGAGTACACTCAGTATCTTGATTAGAAGACCAATTTAATAACCAGTGGAAATGTCACCACTTTGCAAACCAATATCAATTTCAGCCAACTTATCCCTAACTGCTTGAGAAACTATGTCATCAAAGTCATGGAAACCAGCCAGACCGACAGCCCCGTTAAAATTACCTCCAGGGAAACTATCAGAAACAGATTCGCCAATTAGATCAAATACGCTAGGGGTGATGAGTTTCATTGCGCTAGAAATCAAACAGGGATGCGCCTCAGGGACAGTTTCCCATTGATCGGTGTCAACACCGATACAGAGTACATATTCGCGAGAGGCAGCTTCAATTAACGCACCATTGCCCGTTTTACCGCCAGCACCGAAGACAACGTCTGCGCCTTGGTCGATGGCTTGCTTGGAGGTGGTTGCGCCCCATTCGGGGTCAACAAATGCAACATCCATACCACCGGGGTGATAGGTGGAGATCAAGTTGATATCAGGATTGATATAGCGTGCGCCTGCTTCAAAACCTTCTTTGAAAGCAACAACGGGGGGAACCAAGTCGGTGCCGAGAACGGCAGCGATAGTACCAGTTTCGCTCATCTGAGCGGCTAAAGCACCAGCCATGAAGCCAGCCTTATCTTCGGGGAAGAGCAAGCCAACAACATTAGCCGTCTCCTCAGCTTGCCACTGGTCAACACCAATGAAATCGACTTCAGGGTATTTTGCAGCTTCTTCTACAGTTGCTTGTCCCATTGCGAAACCAACGGTAACGATAATATCATAATCTTTTTCAGCGAAAAGACCAATATTAGAAACGTAATCCTTGGCATCTTTGGTCTCAACATATTTGGCAAATGCGCCCATTTCATCAACAGCTTTTTGAACGCCTTCCCACGCAGATTGGTTGAAGGATTTGTCGTCAATTTCTCCAACGTCGGTAACAAGGCCGACACAAAGAACTTCTTCGCTGACGCAGTTGTCTTCGCTGAGTGAAGGAGGATTAATAATAGGTCCAAGAATTTTTGAAAGGGTATAGCTTCCTCCAAAGATGATGCAGGAAAAGATGACGATACCAATTGTGATAAATTTCCCCTTGCTCTGAAAGAATCTTTTGATACCATCCACTCTTTCTTCCTGTTGCGCCTTTTTAAAGGTATCTTGACGCGCTTTTTCTTCGGCAATCTGTTTTTTACGTGCTAGTCTACCTTGGTGTGCTTTTTCAGCAGCGACTCTCCTGCTTTCTTCTTCATCTGCTTTTGCTTGATTTCTCTCTTCTATTCTCTCTCTTGCTTCTTTCTCTTCTCGCCTTTCTATCTTCTTTTCTTCTTCTGCCGCTTCTGCCAATCTTCCTTCAACAATTTCCAGTTTTGCTTCCGCTTGAATATGCTTGGTGTCTAGCTCAAGAATATTCTCTAATTTCTCTTTCGCTAATTGCCAATCTTGAACCGCAATGGTCGTATCCGCTTGCATTAATAATTTTTCAATTTCAGCTTGGCGTTGAGCTTGAATTTGCTTCTCTTTCAATCTTTGCACCTTAAGCACTTTCGACTCTTCAGCTGCTTCCAACGCTCGCTCCAAATGCGAAATTAAGCGATTTGCATCTGCGTTGAAAGAACGGTGAATAACCTGTAAGACATTTCGTCTTGCCAAGGGCTTCAAATTCTCTGGCAATTCAGTAGAGTGCGGCATATTCACCCCATCCACCAAAACGGGGATAACGCGAATATCACGGCTTAGCGCGGCGGCGATTTCAATGCGTACAAAATCTTCAGGATTATCTAAACGTCGCTCTCCCCTTTTGTCTTTGATATTTAACCATTGTCTGCCTATCAAAGTAATAACTACATCACAGGATTGAACAGCATTCTCCAGCACTTTAACGAAATCAACACCTCCATCAATTGCCTCCACATCCATAAAAATCGCTTTTTCGCCAAAATACGCGGAGAGACGATCATAGATACGCCCAGCAACGTGGCTGGTATCTACTCTGCGATAGCTAATGAAAATGCGTCCTTTTTCTGTGGGCAAGATAAAACCCTTTGTCAAGGTGGGGTCGGTTGAATGCGTGAATTATACCGCAAGCGTACCAAGACTTCCGAAGTTTTTGCGCAGAACGCCAAGCGGAGCAAAGGAGCAAAACATCGGAAGTTTTTTTTGCTTAAAGCACGCCAAGTACTTTCAAAGCTTCTTCTAAAATTTCCGGCGACTTAAAATGATGAGTCTGAAACCCTAAAATCCTCGCCACATCTATATTCGCTTGAGAATCATCTATAAAAAAACATTCTTCTGCTGAATAGACTATCCTCTTCAAAAGCAACTCGAAAATCTCAGGCTCTGGCTTCGCCATTTTTACCTCCCCCGACAAAACCACATCGTCAAATTCCCCTAAAAAGGAGAACTCATCTCGCACAAGCGGAAAGGTCTCGGCAGACCAATTGCTCAAGCCATAAAGCGGATAATTCTTTGCTCTCAGTCTATGCAAAATCTCCACTGTGCCCGTGATCTCTCCGTCAATTGAATCAATCCAATTCTCGGCATAGGCTTCAATCAAATTCGTTCGATGTGGAAATTTTGCAGACAACAGAGCAACACCCTCGGCAAAACTACGCCCCTTATCTTGCTCTGCATTCCAGGCATAAAACCCAACTTCGTCCAAAAACTCGTCTATCCCTTGAGGGTCTTCAGGAAAACAGGCTTTATAGAGATTATGCGGGTGCCATTCAACCAGCACACCGCCAAAATCAAATATGATCGCTTTGATCACAGCTTTCATTTTTGCACTTCCTTTGTCATTCCATCGAGCAAATCCAACACTAATTCTTTCAAATCCCCGCGGTTTGGTAGCGTGCCAATCAGTCCATACATCGGCGCCATTCTCTGCGGCAAGCCGCCTCCGCCACCCAATAAAACGGACGATTTCTCCATCATCCACGTCACCCATTTTTCAGGCAGGATGCGGACAAGAAAATCGGTCACGTCGATCAACCAACGCGATGCGACCTTGCGGAGAGTGGGTCGGCGCACTGCACCAACGGATTCGGCGAGATCAGCGATAAAATCATCCGCTGCATCAACATGCACATAATTAACAGTCATATGCAAAGTAGCCGGAAAATGTTGCCGATCCAGATGCCACCCCCGTTCATGAAGCTCGTCTGCAACTTCATAAATTTCAATCGCAGGATCGTCAGACACAATCGAGAAAACACTCATTTCTGGTTCACCAAGAACTTTGATACCATCAATAGCGTTAACGCCCTTCTGCATTTTCTTTGCTGTATCCATAACAATTTCAGTAATTTCGAGATAGCCTTCTTCGCCAAGATAATTCAAAATTGCCCACGCTGCCGCAATCGGCCCAGCAGGGCGCGTCCCCGCAATGGTCGGTGATGGATAAATCCCCCCAGACCAATCAGTAGAAACAAACATCTGATAACGCCGAAGTTCTGCACTTTTGTACAACACAACAGAAGCCCCTTTTGCCGCATAGGCATATTTATGCAAATCCGCAGAGATGGAGGTTACCCCAGGTACACTAAAATCAAAATCGGGGGCTGCATAGCCCAGTTTCTTCACAAAAGGCAACATAAATCCGCCCACGCAAGAATCTGTATGGAAAAGAATTCCCTGCTCCTGAGCAATCGCCGCCAGCTCTCGAATAGGGTCAATCACCCCATGTGGATAGGAGGGTGCAGACCCAACCATCAAAATGGTATTCTTTGTCAACGCAGCACGCATCGCATCCACATCGGCGCATAAATCATCATCAACGGGTACAAAAACTGTTTTCAATCCGTAGTATTGCGCCGCTTTCTCAAAGGCAGGGTGTCCACTTCTCGGCAAAAGAATCTCTGGCTCGATCGCCTGCGGGAGGTGGTCGCGTGCCCAATCTCGCGCAGTTTTGACCGCACAAAGGATTGATTCTGTCCCACCCGAAGTCATATTCCCAGCCACATTTTCATCGCCCCCCAATAAAGAAGCCGACATTGAAATCACTTCGGTTTCAAACTTTCGCAAACTTGGAAAAGCTGTCGGATTCAATCCGTTCTCAGAGAAAAACATCAAAAAAGCATCTTGCAAAAGCGCGTCAATTTCTTCGTTGATATGATAAATCAACCCAAAAGCCCGCCCCTTTTTCCACTTCACGTCTTTGTCTCGCGCAACGCGCATTTTTCCTAAAACATCGTCTTTAGACCTTCTCTTTTTCGGGAAGGAAATCATCTGTTTTCTCCTTTTTTACTCTCAAGGCATAAACCAACTTGGGCTATCACCCGGGGCGGCAACTAAAATCTCTTCGCCACTCTCTGTAACGAGAATGCGGATTTGGGATGGGGATTCAGTCTCGTTAACGGCATACGCGCGGTACAGAATATAGCGTCCACCCGCCGACCAAGCCATTTGTCCATGCGTGGTTTCGGCGTGGTCAGTGGCAGGACGCTGATTCTCACCCTCGGCATCCATCAGCCAAATCTGATCCCCAGCAGATGCGGAATCCAAAGACCATTCTCCCCGTGAAAAAGCAATTTGATTCCCATCTGGCGACCAGCTTGGGTTATTATCATCAAAATTTTCTTCGGTGGAGAGCGGCGAAAGCGTTTTCTTTTCTACATCATAAAAAGAGATTTTGCTGAGATACATTTCATTTACAAATTGTAAATCGGCAGTGAGAAATTGCGCTGCATTTGGCGACCATGCCACCGCAGAACCAATCTCAGTGGGGATATTTTGCCGCACACCACTCACAAGGTTATAAACCTGAATTTCTTGCGGGCTGGCAGAGGTATAACTGAGCCAATTGCCATCGAAAGACCAGCGCGGATTATAAACGGGGAGTTGAGAATCTTGGAAAAGAGGCTGAGTTTCGCCGCTCTCAATATCCAGCCACCACAAAGAGGGGATGCCGAGATAGGCTTGCTCCTCACCAAAACTGAGTCGGCTATAGAGAATTTGCTCACGATTTGGCGACCAAAGCGTATCAGAACAAGATTCTTCGGGACATTCTAAAATGCGTTTTGGGGCATCCATCTCGACTTGCCAATACCAAAGCTCTGAGCCTGTGCCACCATCGGGAAGAGAATAGATAAGGCTGTCTCCAGCGGGTGAAACAGTGTAATTCCATACACCCGTATCACCATTCGTGATTTGGCGTGCTTCTCCACCCAAGGCAGGGATGAGATAAAGCTGTTTGTGGTATTCATCGTCAATCGCAAGATAGGTGACATAGGTATTTGATAGATTTTCTTTTTGCGCAAAAAGCGCGAAATCAGCAGGGAATTTTTTGATCGCACTAACGCTCAACGCCACACCCAAAGTCAAGACTACCAACGCGCTGATAACCGGCACAATAAAAGAAACTTTGCCAAACCACTGCAAACGCGCAAAAATCTGCTTGCTTTGCACCATCACGATGCCGATCAAAATGAGAACAACCGCCAAGCCTAAGCTAAAAGAAATAATTAACCCTAATCCAAAAGCAATTTTATTGATCGTGACCGCTATCAGCAGAATCGCAATCGCATCCGGGCAGGGAACCAGACCACCGCTGATACCAAGCGCGATGAGAGATTTCCAACTAATGCCAGAAAGCGGGTTCTCGCGAATTTCTTTTGTGCCTTTTGGGAGCGGCACATAGCCAAATTGCGAAGGATCGTGGTTATGCTCTGGTCCTGGCTCACAAATTTCTTCACTGATAGTAAGGCGTGTGCTTTTCTCCCCTTTTTCAACTTTCTTCGCTTGAGCAGGTCTTTTTTCGCGCTTTCTTTCTGCCAAAAAATTTTTCAAACGTGGTAAAAGCAGGAAAACACCCAAAATAACAATCAACAATCCCGAAATCAATTCTAAAGTGGGGAAAAGCTGGTCGGGCATGATGTACTTGGAGAGTGAAAGAGTCGCTAATCCCAGCGCAAAAACAGAGCCAGTATGTGTAAGCGTAACTAAAACACCCAGCGCAATGGCGTGATAGGCTTTTCCCTGCGAGCCAACCAAATATGCGGCAACAATCGTTTTTCCGTGTCCCGGGCTGAGGGCATGAAGTGCGCCTAAAATTAGCGCAATTGCAAAGGCGGCTAAAAAGAGCATTGGCGAGATATTTGGCGTGCGCAAAAACCCTTCCAAGATGGCCAAAATGCCCTGTTTGTTTTCGGCATTTTCTACGGCTTCTTCGGCTGTCTCGCCCAAGCCTAATGCCTCCACAACGGGCGGGATGGAAGGCTGTCCGCTCTCCCAATTGTTCATCTTTTCATCTGCGCTGAAATGTAATTTCAAAATACCATTATCTTGTTTTGGTGTACTAAAAGCTATCCCCTTGGCGTTGATCGTGAACCAATTTAAGCTGTTTTCTGGTTTATATTTATTAAGCAAAAGAAACTCGTGCTCAGCTGGAAGCGCATTCCAATCAGCGCGTAAATTGATGATAACGGGTGTTTCACCACTACGAAGCTCGTCTAAAGAATTCGCCCATTTAACAGAAACAAGTTCAAACTTCAGGGGCGTTCCGTCTAGTTCGAGAGAGAAATCTGCCAAAACTGGCTCAATCCATGCTTTGGCTTCTGGCTCCGAAATTATCTCATTCCCATCCAAATCTGCCTCAGTCCAAATAACGTGTGTAATCATTGGACCCGGCGCAAATCCCCAAGAAATCTCTACATCACTGCTAGAAAAATCAAGTGTGAATGTGTGAAAATACATATCTGCGGGATGCGCCTTCGCAGATTGCGGGATAGCAAAGAAAAGAATGGCGAGAAGAAAAATTATTTTTTTTTGCATATTAAGGATATTACAGAATTTAGCCACGAATGATTTTTTTACGGAGGACGGCGTACCGTGAGGCGACCCTGGCGTGGATGCCCGTCTTGCGCGTTTCTGCCACCCCCTGACGGATAACTTGTCGGAGTTCCTCCGCGGATTTGAAATGGGGAAGCGTTAAAGTAGCACGTCCCAGCTCAAAAAGCGCGTGCGCGTCTGATCCCACCGTAGACGCGATACCATGCCGATGAGCAAATATCTCTGCCTGAGCGTTCATACTTGATAAAAGACAGCGAGCATTGAAAGTTTCAATTGCGTCAATGTCGGGGAGAATTTCAAGCAAATCGGCTTCCTGCCAATGCCCGCTCCGCGTAAAATCAAAAGGATGCGAAACGCTGATGAAGGCATCTTGCTCTTTTAGGCGGGTGATAGTCTCTTGCGGTGTGAGCATGGCGGGAATTTCTTCTTTGACGAAAGCCGCAAGAATTTCCCCTTTTGTCGTCATAATCTCCTCGCCGATAATGATAAGTTCAGGAGCAAGTTTCTGGGCTTCCAGCGCGCCCCTTATCGAATTATGGTCAGTGACAATGAGACGATCAATCCCTTTTTTGATGCAGGGTTCAACAAGCCGTGTGGGCGCGATGAGAGAGTCTTTAGAGTAGATGGTGTGGCAGTGGAATTCGGTTTTTAGCATTTTTCTAATTTAGCTCTTCTTGACAGGCTGATTCTCTGAATATATACTTGAAACCATATTCGGTTTCTTTTCCGAAATGTTTTTGTGTGTGGTGGTGAAGGTAATGGAAGAAAATTCAGTCGTCCTACTTGATATTCTAAGTAACATCGTCAGCCAGCCTGCAACGATTGTCTTTTTATTTATTCTATTCGCCATCTGGACATTCAACCTATTAAGAAGTGTCACAAACCCAGATATATTACCATCTGGTTATTCTAACATTGCAGCTTTTATCCTCATAATTGTTTTTCCCGCGAGTTTCATTCTTTTAACAGAAGCAATTGGACTAAGGGCAAGTCAAAATCCAGGTACAGCGTATATGACTGTCGAAATTTTGCGCTGGGTGGGTCTTTATGCTCTCGTATGTCCACTGGTACTGATAATAACATTTAGGTACAGCAGGCTTAGAAGCACAATCTTTGCATTGGCGCATCTTCTCATTTTTCATATGGGTTGGTTAATAAACGGCTGGACAGGAATTTTGTTAATAGCTACTCCCATATTCTTGATTTTCTATTATGGCATTTATAGTTTATCTCAAATTATTTACCCGGCCATCTCTCCCACAGCGTCTGAAGAAAGGAGAGCCAAATTTCTAGCATTATTTTGGCATATTATGGGGCTCCAATACCCTTATTGGATAGCCTCAAACAGCTATGGGAATATAATAGAAGAAAGGATTTCTGGGAATAATTTTAAATTTTTTGGGGGACCAGGAATTGTATGGAACCATGCTCATCAAGTTACAGGAACAACTTTTGGAGTTGAATTCAGCCAAATTTTATCGCCTGGAATATCCTTCACCAATCGCTTTGAGCGACCAATATCCATGGTAGATCTACGAATGCAACTGAGAACAGTTTCAGACCTGGAAGCTGTTACTCGCGATGGCGTACCGATTACATGTGTATTGTTCATGGCTTTTCAAATGGACAGAGACAGCTGGCGAGAACTTGAAAGGGAGAGTGATGAGGATGACGAGTATGATGATTCACGCTTTTCATTATTGCGCCGTGTTCCCGTCCTTGGTTTAGGTATTGAGCTAGACTCAAATCTAGGTAGTAGCTATCCATTTTCTTCTGCGCGAATTCGAGCTGCATTGATGGCAACCGGGGCTCTTGGCTCCACAGCATCAAACACCAATGTAGGAAACCTTTATTGGGACGACGTAGTTATTCAGCGAGTAACAGAGATTGCACAACTTGCAGTTTCAGAGCGAACCCTCAACGAACTCTGGACACCACAGAACGACATCCGAGATGCAAGCGCGCTTGATGAGATAGCAACGGTGATTACCAATCGCTCTAGGCCGCGATTGCGAGAGTTAGGTGTAAAGCTATTTTCCGCAAGAATTGTGAACTACAATATCTCGCCAGATGACCCAATTCGTCAACAACTGATCGATTCTTGGTTAGCAATCTTCAATCAAAGAATCGAAAGCACCACCCTAGATGGTCAAACTGAAGCAGAGATTCTTCGCGCCAGAGCACGGGCGTCCGCCAAAGACGCCTTTTTACAAGCAATCACGAATAGCTTACAGCAAGCTCGTGAAATTGGCGAGAACTACCCAAGACGGATAATAGCTCTTAACTTTATCTCTACATTACAACAAATCTTGGAAGATCAAAGCCCTGATACACTGGAAAGGCAGCGCGAAATGCTTGCTACCTGGAGAGAAGCCTTACTTCGCAACCGTTAGGAATTCTATGAATCTCTGGTATATCATACAATATCTTATTAGCATTTTCATTCCTGTAATCGTTTTAGCGATTGCAATCTGGTATCTTCTGAGACAGGCAAGAGCGATCATCAGAGCTCTTCATGGTCTTTCCGAAGATTATCAATTAAACGATCTGCTTTTTCGCAGAATACTCCCCCAATTTATCGAACAACTCCTAACTCCTACTTACATACCTTTGCGAGAGGCAACCGGTTTGGGAATTGACCATTGGGCACGCTGGTTAGGTGGACCCGCGAGGCTGATTATTTATGATGGCGTTGCCATTTATTTAGAACAATTTGGCATGTTTTCAAGGGTCCTTGGACCAGGGTTACCAATGCCCGACCTTGATCGTTATGAAACGATTAAAAGTGTGATTGACCTTCGTCCACAAACCATTGAAAGGGAAAGCATTAGAGCATGGGCAAAGGATGGGATTCAAGTAACATATAGCATGCGCGCCGAAATACAAATTGCATCCAGCGAAGAGGCAAGACGAAGGGCTGTTGTTTTACCAGGTGATGAAGAAGCCAGAAACCTTGTCTATCCGTTTGATGCTGACGCTGTGCAACTTGCAGTTGAAAGCACGACGGTAGCCAATAATCAAGAAAGCGAAAGCTTAGAAGAAAGGGACTGGATACTCGGCTCAACAGGGAAGATCATAGGGAGTTTGAACTCACATATGTCCAGGTATTCAATCAATGAGCTTCTTTTTCAAGACGAAAACTCACCTCAATTTTTTAGCTTTACAGTATCCGAAGAGCTTTTTCAATCAATTGATGCTAATTTAAATCGTTCCGGAATTCAACTATTAAGTTTGCAAGCAAAACAATTCTCACCTGTTGACCAAGGTATTTCCGATGGGCTCTTTGGTTTTTGGTCTGCACAACGTGAACGAAGCAATGCCATTAGAAGAGGGGAGGATGACGCTCGTCGAATTCGAGCAAATCAGCGCGCACAAACAATTACACAACAAGAATTATTAGATTCTATGCTTGAAAATCTCTCAGAAATTAATGATGGCATTCCCCCCGGTGCTGACTTAGAGGGGTTTTCAGAAACGGCCATCTTACTTATGACACAAACATTAGATCGAAATATTAGTGACCCTATCCTTAAAACTTATCTTGCTAGAGAAATGCTTGAAACTTTTAATATATTACGAGAACAACTGGGTATCTAAATTAGGAGACTTTTATGTGGGATTTATTAGCCTTAGCTCTTTGTGAGATCAGGATAAAAAACAAAGCAACAAGGGCTCTGCGCGATCAGGTTCTCACCATTCAAGATAATCCAGACAGAGCTGAGGAATTACGTGCTGAACTAATTTCCGATAAAGAAAGGAACAATTGCGCCAAATGCGACAGCAGACATTTTTGCAATTTCTTTCTTGCATGCATATATCACGAACTAAACGATACAGTAAATATGCAAATCCATATTAAGGCTGCCATAAAAGATTTTTATCGTATAGGCTCAAGGTGGAACGAAATTTTTGCAAGATGGATCTATGGAAAATTGTTGCTCCAGATTGAGGATTTTCTTTCTGCGCGCAGAGAATTTGAGCTTGCAATTGAAACACTTGAAGAAAGAGCAAAAAAATATCGCAAAGAAGATAAATATGAGCAAAGAGATAAATGCTACAGTTTTATAAACCAAATTAGGAGCTTATTCTAAAAGCACGCAACCTAGGTCCGAATTTGACCGTCTCACTAGCTCCAAAAGAAGCGGTAAAGTCAACACTATTACCATCAACTATTGAAAAAAATGAGAAACAACAATTCGCCCCTCCTGTACAGGAGCAAAAATATAAGCTAATATTCGCAAATCATCTAGAGCAAACACCTGCAAACTTATCTTTCACCTGCTAAAGACGTAGTCAGCAATAGCCTGAACACATCGAAGTTATGTTTTACACCTAAAATTCAAAAAATATATGTTTTCAAAACACATCCGAATCTCCCTCGAAATCACCCACGTCCTCGACCTATCTCTCCCCATCGTCGCACTAGAATCTACCGTCATCACACACGGATTACCAATCCCACAGAATATGGACTTGGCGCGCGACATGGAAGCAAAAGTTCGTAAGCAAGGCGCAACCCCCGCTACTGTTGCCTTACTAGATGGCAGAATCCGTATTGGTATTAACGATGAAGAATTAGAAAGATTAGCAAACGCCAAAGACCCCGTCAAAGTCTCTCGGCGGGATTTTGCCAAGGCTATCGTCAAAAAATTGGACGGGGGCACCACTGTCGCGGGGACGATGCTTGTCGCCCAGCAAGTCGGAATAAAGGTGTTTGCTACGGGCGGAATCGGCGGTGTCCACCGCGAGGGGCATATGGATATTTCCACTGATTTGCAAGCCCTCGCCGATACGCCGATGATCGTAGTTTGTGCGGGCGCAAAATCTATCTTGGACTTGCCAGCAACACTGGAATATCTCGAAACTATGGCAGTCCCTGTTGTTGGTTATGGGACAGATGAATTCCCTGCATTCTTTTCACGCAAAAGCGGATCAAATGTCAGCGTGCGCCTTAATTCTCCTGAAGAGATCGTCGCCTTCGCCAAAGCGCATTGGGATTTGGGCTTAAAAAGCGCGGTCTTAGTGACAAACCCCATCCCTGAAAAGCACTCATTGGATGACGGTTTTATCAATCCCATTATCACTCAGGCTTCGCAAGACGCTCAAAACAGAGGTATTCACGGACAAGCGTTAACGCCTTTTCTCTTAGCGCGAATTAACGAGTTGAGCGGTGGACGTTCGTTGAAATCGAATTTGGTCTTATTACATAATAACGCTACTTTGGCAGCAAAAATCGCAAAGGTGATGACGCAAGCGAAAGGAAGAAAAATCGCTTAGAAAATAGACACATGACACTTTTGTTTTTGCAGGTGGGTGAGTAGCTCCGAATGTTTTTTCGGAGCATATCGAAGCCACAAGAGGAAAATTTTTGTGATAATTATTGGTTTCGATACGGCAAAAAGCATTGCCTACTCAACCAACGCCTACTCTTTTTAGCAAATCGATATGTGGTTAAAATTTAGAAAAAAAAGACAAGATAAAAAATCTTGTCCTTTTTCTTTTTTTTGGAGAAATTATTTCTCCTATGCTTTTTCCAGTAAATCTAGCACCAACTTTTCTGGCACCTCAACTGCGACCACTTCACCGCGAACGGTGATCTCACCATTGGCGATAATCCACTCTTCAATAACGACTTTGCGTCCCTTAACTTCTTTTACTCTGCCGCGAATCTCTAATTCGATACCGAGTGGTGTGGGTTTGAGATAATCTACATGCAAAGAGCCTGTCAAGAAACGATGGGAGGGTTCTGTGTCCATCTCACGCCCTTCAGTGCGGTAGGCGGCTGCGGCGGCTGTCCCTGTCCCGTGGCAGTCGATGATCGAAGCAAGCAAACCACCGTAGATATAGCCAGGGATAGCAATATGCTCGGGGTCAGGGGTGAAACGAGCGACGCTTTCATCGCCATCCCAATAAGATTTAAGTTGATGCCCAGCATAATTCAAACGCCCACAACCGTAGCAATGAGCGGTGTGGTCAGGATAGTGATCTTGAAATGATTTTTTTGTCATAAAACCTCTTGGAAATCAAGGCGAAGGTGTTTCGGTTGGCAGTGGCGTTGGGCTGGGTGTCAAAGTCGGTGTTGCGGTTAGCGGCTCGCCATCAAGTGAAAAAATCCCAACAACTTTCCAATCTTCACCAACAAAAATTTGTAGTTGATATTCACCTGGCTGCCAGCCATCGCAAAGTGTGAAATTGCATTCGGCAAAACCAAGACCTCCTGTCACGCCATCCCACGGAAAAGTATTGTAGTGTACAAGCTCCCCATTCCGATACCAAAGTTCGGTTACCTGCACGCCAGGAAGCATATTATTATAGGAATAAACCGCAAAGAGCTCATCAAGAGGGTTGATAAAAAAGGTCGCGGGGCTAACTGCTTGAAAATTTTGCATCACTGTAGAAAACTGCAAAGGGCTAAAAACCGCATCCTGATTTGGTGCCACATTTGAATCGAAGAGAGCACCAATTGCGAGTGGAATAAAAGGCGTCGAAGTTGGAGTCAGTGTATCGGTTACAGAGGGTGTTTCTGTAATCGTTGGCGTAAGTGTTATTGTGGGTATGAGCGTAATCGTGGGTGTGAGCGTAATCGTAGGCGTTGGGGGGATTGTGGGCGTTGGGGGGAAGTAGCGATACGCAACTGGTTCGCCAAATCTTCCCAGGACGAATATCAAAATACCCAGCACCAATCCTGCCCATAAAAGACGCCAACCCCTTGCCATTTGCCGATTTCGCAAACTATAAAAAGTTAGACCACGTGCAGTGCGGATTTGATTTAAGCCAATCCAGATACTGGCTACCATGCCTACGATAGCCAGAAAAATCGCTGCTTGAATTCCTGCTTTAATATCCATTGAAAAGATTATAGCAAAAGGTTAGATATGTGGCAAAGGTGGCAAATGTGGTAAAACTTAAGGTATGGATAATTTGATTTTTCTCAAGCTTGGCGGGTCGTTGATCACGGATAAAAATCAACCTCGCACCCCGCGCTTGGATGTCTTGGATTCTTTATGCCACCAAATAGCGGATGTGCGCGCACGTGACCCAAACTTGCTTCTGTTGATTGGGCATGGTGCCGGCTCCTTTGGGCATGTTGCCGCCAAAAAGTACGCCACGCGAGAAGGGCTTTCACCATCATCTTTGGATGGGAACAAGAGCAAATACTGGCTTGGTTTCAGCGAAGTATGGCACGAAGCCAATGCGCTCAACAAAATTGTGATGGACGCCTTCCGCGCCGCAAATATCCCCGCGATGGCGATTTCACCATCATCCAGTGTGATTGCGCGGGATGGTGAAGTTTCAGCATGGGATACATCATCAATAAAATATGCACTTTCCAAAGGTATCATGCCTATCGTTTACGGGGATGTGGTTTTTGACGAAGTACGAGGCGGGACGATTCTCTCAACCGAAGATTTATTTATGCACCTCGCACGGGAGATGCGTCCACAACGGATTTTATTGGCAGGACTCGAGGATGGGATTTACGCTGATTTCCCAGCACGCAAGCATCGGGTGGAGAGCGTTACGCCCGCATCCTATCAAAAAATACGCGTGAGCATTGGCGCATCCGGTGGAACAGATGTGACAGGCGGAATGCAATCCAAAGTTCAGCAAATGCTGGCACTTGTGGAATCCATCCCTGAATTATCAGTGCAGATCTTCTCTGGGGAAGATGAAGGAAGCCTTGAAGATGCCTTATCTGGCAAAAATCTCGGGACAATTATTAAGGCGAATTAAACTTATGACACACTGCATAATAAATGGGGAAATACGTCTCTTGCCCAAAAACCGAAAATCTTGGAAAATTAGTCGTTATTACTAAATCTATATGGGAGCAAAAAACTATGTCTAAGTACAGAAATAGCAAGATTGAATTTACCCCCGTTTCTCTTGAAACTTTGGTGCCTGTCCCAACGGATATTGCCATTGCCCAAGCGCAACAGCCTAATATCAAAGATGTTAGCAAATTAGCCGAAGAAGTAGGGATTTTGCCAGAAGAATTGGTGCCTTACGGAAACCTAAAAGCTAAGGTTAATTTGAGCATCCTTGAGCGTCTCAAAGACGTACCAGACGGCAAATATGTTGACGTAACCGCGATTACACCCACCCCGCTCGGCGAAGGAAAATCGACCACAATGGTTGGTTTGAGCCAGGCTCTGGGTGCTCACTTGGGCAAGAATGTCTTCACTGCCATTCGCCAACCCTCACAGGGGCCCACCTTTGGTATCAAGGGCGGCGCGGCAGGTGGCGGTTATAGTCAAGTTCTGCCAATGGAAGATTTCAACCTGCATCTGACCGGCGATATTCACGCCATCACCGCAGCAAATAACCTTTTAGCAGCAGCGATTGATACACGCATGTATCACGAATCTCGCCAGTCTGATGAAGCACTCTTCCGCCGCTTATGCCCCACAGCCAAAGATGGTAGTCGAAAATTTGCTCTGCCAATGCTCAAACGTCTTGAAAAATTGGGTATTGATAAAACCGACCCCAACGATTTGACGGATGAAGAAATTTCACATTTTGCTCGTCTTGATATTGACCCCGAAACCCTAACTTGGCGACGCGTAGTTGATATCAACGATCGCATGTTGCGCGGTATCACCGTTGGCCAAGGTCCTAAAGAGATTGACGCTGAACGCGAAACCGGCTATGACATCACCGTTGCCAGCGAAATTATGGCTATTTTGGCGCTCACCAGCGATTTAGCCGATATGCGTCAGCGTTTCGGCGACATCGTTATCGCCACCAGCAGAGCCGGTGACCCCGTCACCGCCGAAGATATTGGTGCGGCTGGCGCAATGACCGTCTTGATGAAAGATGCCATCATGCCCACCCTGATGCAAACCCTCGAAGGCACGCCTGCTTTTGTTCATGCGGGACCTTTCGCCAACATCGCTCACGGCAATAGCTCCATTGTTGCTGACAGAATTGCCCTCAAATTGGCTGATTATGTCGTCACCGAATCTGGTTTTGGTGCTGATATTGGTATGGAAAAATTCTTCGATATCAAATGCCGTTACTCTGGCTTAATCCCAAATTGTGTTGTGATGGTTGCTACCGTTCGTGCGCTTAAGATGCACGGTGGCGGTCCTGCTGTAAAAGCTGGCGCACCGCTTGCCCCCGAATATACCGAAGAAAATCTCGAATTACTTGAAGCAGGCATGTGCAATCTTGAAGCCCACATCGAAAATGCCAAACGCTTTGGTATTCCCGTTGTTGTCGCTGTCAATAGCTTCAAAGATGACACCCAAGCCGAAGTCGATTTCGTTTGCAAAGGCGCAATTGCTGCTGGCGCAGCAGATGCCGTTGTCTCCCGCCACTGGATGGAAGGCGGCGCAGGCTCCACCGCTCTCGGCGAAGCAGTCGTCAAAGCTTGTGAACTCCCCAGCGATTTCAAATTCCTATATCCGCTCAAAGGCACCAGCATCAAAGAAAAGATTGAAACAATCTGCAAAGAAATCTACGGTGCAGATGGCGTGGAATACTCCGAAGAAGCTGAAAAGAAGGTTGAGCTTTATACCAAATTGGGCTTCGATGAACTCCCCATGTGTATGGCAAAAACCCATCTCAGCATTAGCCACGATGCCAAACTCAAAGGTCGCCCCACGGGCTTCATTGTCCCCATCCGTGATTTGCGCGCCTCTGTCGGTGCTGGCTTCATTTATCCGCTCGTTGGGCAAATGAGCACCATGCCCGGCCTCCCCACTCGCCCCGCCTATTACGATGTTGATCTCGACCTTGAAACAGGTGAGGTTGTAGGCTTGTTCTAAACGCTGTTGAAAGTTGAAATGATAAAAGGTTGGAAAGTTCATCAAGAACCTTCCAACCTTTTTTTGATTCATGGCTCGAAATTTATCTCGCCTTTCTTTGTCGGATAAGAAACCGCACCGCGCGTGTTTTAGGCTTGGTTGCCCTTAACTTGCAACTTTCTCCTTTCAACCTTAAACTTATCCCATGAAACTAAATTCCCTCAACATCTCCCAACTCCAAACGCTTATCCGCCAAAAAGAGATCTCGCCAGTAGATATAGTGGAAGCATGTCTTGACCAAATTGATCGTGAAGAAGAAAAAATCAACGCCTTTATCACTGTCACGGCAGAAGAAGCACGCGCACAAGCAAAAAAAGCGGAAGCTCTGCAAATGAAACTCTCCATAGAAGAAATGCCACCGTTTTTGGGAATCCCCTTTGCGGCGAAAGATTTATACGACACGGCGGGCATTCGAACTACTGGCGGCACATCCTATCTTTCAGATAATATTCCCACAGAAGATGCTGAAGTCATCGCTCGCTTGAAAAACGCCGGGATGATTTTGCTCGGCAAGACGAATACACATGAGATTGCGCTGGGCGTAACGACTGTTAATCCGCATTCTGGGACGACAAAAAACCCGCACGATTTGACGCGTATTTCTGGTGGCTCATCGGGCGGATCGGCAGCCGCACTAAGCACAGAAATGATTCCTGCTGCATTGGGAACGGATACGGGTGGGTCGATTCGCATCCCGGCTTCATTATGCGGCGTGGTGGGGTTTAAGCCAACGCGCGGACGAGTCTCTTTACGCGGCATTATGCCCCTCTCGTGGAATTTAGATCATGCAGGCCCCATGACACGTTCCGTGAAGGATGCTGGTTTAATGCTAAACGCGATGGCTGGCTACGATGCTCAGGATGCGTATTCGGTAAAGCGTCCCAGTGGGGATTTCGCACCCATAACGGAAGCAAGCCTAAAAGACGTGCGAATCGGGCTGGCTGAATACTATCTGGATTTGGCAGATGATGAGATCGAATCCGCAATGAGAAAATCGGCACAGGTTTTCCAATCCCTTGGCGCAAAAGTAGAGAGCGTAGATGTGGCTTGGCTCAACGAAGCCTATCGCGCGAACGCATTGATGACTCCTGCCGATGGCGCCGCCTTTCATCGTGAACGGATGATTAAAACGCCCGAAGTGTATGGCGAAGATATTTTGCGAAGATTGCGAGCGGGCGCGGCATATACCAGCACCGAGTATATTTTGGCGCGCCGCACTCAGGCTGAGGTAAAGTGGCGCATGACAGAGTTTTTTGAGAAATACGATTTGCTTTTGCTTCCCAGCACAGCCGTAACCGCCCCGCCGATTGAAGGAAAGGATGCGGTTGAACAAGCTAAATTATTGACACGTTTCACCGCCCCATTCAATTTGATAGGCGTGCCAGCGATCTCCCTCCCATGCGGTTTTGCTGATGGCCTGCCAATTGGTCTACAAATCGTTGGCGCAGCGTGGAATGAGAGCAAAGTCTTGCAGGCGGGATATTCGTATGAAGGGGTGCATAGGTAAGAGCTATACTGCTTTCTAGCTAGATTTTCACGGCAACAGAACATTTCAAAATCCAACACCCCCAAATACACTATTGAATTTCTTGCTCAGAACACGCATAATGGAAGCACATTCTAAACCAAAGGAGAAAAAGAAAATGAAACGCACAAATATTTTGCTTGTTTTATCTGCCCTGGTTATTCTAACTTTATCGTGCAACCTCCCCTTTTCTGCAGTTGAGACCTCCCCGGAAATTCCTCCTCCTGTTGCGCCAGCACCAATATCGATCCCCACTGCGACGATTTCTGTAGCGATACCCCCAACAGTCATCTTATCCACCAACACACCCGCCATTGTCCATACGATGACCCCTTCCACCTCTCCAGCTACTGGAGGGAATATCTATGATGTTTTCTCAAAAGATACCGCACCAGAGAAACGCGCACCCTACGGCGACTCATATGATATCAACCGCCTTGAGCGCCCCTTCAAGCAGGATATGACTTATGTTTCTGATATGGATATTGTCACCTTTAACTTAACTGAAGATGCTGATTGGTACTATATCTCCATCGAATTAATTAGTGGCAATCCCAATAATAGCATTGGCATCAACTATGGTGTCGAAATAGATAATGACGCAGACGGTTTTGGTGATACGATTGTCTGGGCTGAACCTCCCTATACTCAGGAATGGGGCAATACCAATGTGCAGGTTTTTGAAGATAAAAACCATGATACTGGCGGGCTTTCTGCTGAACTATCAGATGCTCCGCTGGATACAGATGGATATGAGAGTCTGCTTTTTGATCGCGGACTTGGCAACGACCCCGACCTTGCCTGGGTGCGGATCAACGCTGGGCAAAAAGCCACCGTTCAGTTTGCCTTCAAAAAATCACTCACCGATGGAACATTCATGCTCGGCGTTCTTTCAGATGCCGGTCTGCGAGACGTGACCCAACTCAATTATAACGATCGTTTTACCGCCGAGGTAGCTGGTTCCCCTGTGCGCAGCAATAAAAATTATCCGCTTGGCGAACTTTATCTCTTTGATAATACTTGCCGTGAAGCCTTTGGTTTCAAGCCAAACGGTTATGAACCACAACTTTGTCCGCGCCCGGAGAAAGAGCCTGGAGAGCCTGGGGTGCCCGTTACGCCCGGACCATGTCAGCAACCTCCTTCTTGTCAACCACCAGATTTTTGGTTTGGCGAACCAGATTGCTACTGCCAGGATGCCCTCTATTAAACTATCTTATTCACCAACAAAACGTCGAAAAACCTGATTTCCCAATAAGCGAGCACGAGGAGTCAGACGCAAGATATCCGAAGTCTTTAAGGCTTCGGGTGTCTTTTTATTTACCCATTCAAGCAGCCCCAATGCTACCAATTCATCAATCTCTGCGCCAAAGACATCTTGCATGGAACGCCCAAAACGTGTTTGAAAAGCCTGCGCAGAAACACCTTCCTGAGTCAGGCGCAGCCCAAGCATCATCGTCTCTTGCATGGCTTGAAAGGATGAAATTTCTTCTTCACTAATAGATGTTGGAGAAAGGGGAAACTCAGCATCCTCGGCTCTTGATAGACGCTCTATATAGGGTTGAATACCCAAAAGATTTGAGTAACGCATCCCATTTGCGTAGCCATGTGCGCCCACGCCAAAACCCAAATAAGGCAGATTGCGCCAGTATTGCAAATTATGTTTACACATAAAGGACGGTGGACGGTAGACCGTAGACGGTTTTTCTCGGTCAACTGTCAACCGTCCATCGTCTATCTTCGCCCAATTAGAGATTTCATATTGATAAAAACCCTTCTCTACTAAAAACTCACTTGCCCACTCATACATTTCGGCAGCCAAGTCGGGGTCGGGGAGGGGCAGCATCCCGCGCTCTGCCCAGCGCCCAAAGAGCGTGCCCTCCTCGATGGTCAGGGCATATAAGGAGAGATGTTCGGGGTACAGACTCACGATCAATTTAAGGGTAGCCTGCCAATAGTCAAGGCTTTGTCCCGGTAAGCCGAAGATCAGGTCAAAGCTCAGGTTGTCGAATCCTGCTTTTCGCGCCGCCAGATTCGCAGCCACGACATCCGCATAAGAATGAATTCTTTCCAGCATTTTCAACTCATCTGGGTGCGCCGATTGAACGCCGAAACTGATTCGATTAAAACCAAGCCTGTGCAAGCCTTCAAAATAATCGGGCTTCAGTGTGCCAGGATTTGCTTCCAGCGAGATTTCAGCATTGGGATTAATTTGGAAATTCTCTCTGATGGTTTCAAAAATGGAATTGAATTGCGGAACGCTCATGAGAGATGGCGTGCCACCGCCAAAGAAAATGGTCTTCGCGTGGGCTTTTTCCGTTAATGATCCCCCGACAAGCTCTATCTCGCGGCAAAGCGCATCCACATAAGCCGGGATGAGAGAATCCTGCCCGGCATAGGTGGTGAAATCGCAATAGGCACAACGATGGGCACAAAAAGGGATGTGGAAGTAAAGGGCGTATTCAATCATTGAAAAAGTCCAAAAACATATGAGATGCCGTTAATTCCACTTCGGGATGCGCTTCGCCAAAAGCGCGCAAGCGCGGCTCATGCGGTCCTAAAACGAGACGAATTGCCCAAGCAGGAATATCTTTACGAAAATCTCCAGCGGCATCGCCACAATGAAGGCGCCAGCCTTTTTCAGTTTTGAGAGCTACACCGCAATGCCCGCGTGTATGCCCTTCTAGCGGGATCAGCCACATCTCTGGGGTAAAGGGAAGGCGAATCGCATCAAAGTCAAACCATTTTTCTCCGAGATCATCATATAATTTAAAGTTAGGATTGTGAGCAATATATTTTTTATCATAGGCCAAATCGAAGAAGCTCTTTCGTTTCCCCATAAAAGCATCGTATTCACGACGAGCAAGATGAATTTCTGCATGTGGAAAATCTGCCAACCCGCTAAGGTGGTCAAAGTGCATATGTGTTAGCGCAATATGCTTCAGATCTTCGGCTTTATACCCCAATCGTTCGATTTGACGAATCGCTGCCTGGTCTTCGTCAAAGGGCATTTCTGTAATCACACGAAAAATACGCGTAAAAGGAGTGGGGTTTGCATAATCTCCTGTCCCGATGCCCGTATCGACTAGGATAAGGCCCTGATCGCTTTCTATTAATAAAGACAGCAAGCCCGTTTTCCATTTTTTTGGAAAATGAGCATTACAGGTGAAAGTGTTGAGAAAATGAATGGGCATCAAGATAGAAAATTGAATTCAGAATATTTCTCTGATAATAACATAATTGGGATAAATTCGATGTACAATAGAGCCATCAAAGAGGAGCAATATATGGCTTGGTTATCAGACCGAAAAGAAGAATTTAATATAAAACGTTTGCTGGGGATGCTTGGCAGTAGCGATCTAAAAAAACGCAATCGGGCTGCGCGAGAATTTCTAAAATTAGGAATGGAAGGTGCAGAGGGATTGGTTTCTACCTTGGGAAGCCAGGAAGTAGAATTGCGCGAGATAACAACTCAAATTTTAATTAGGCTGGGTACGCAGGCTGTTCCTGCGCTGAATAATGCCATCCAAAACGCCCCCACATCCATTCAGGAAGAAATCATTAGCATTTTGGGGAAAATGAAAAATCAGGCAGCATTGGAAAAACTTTTCGAATTTCTCAAAGGAGAAAATTTCAAATTACAGATTTTTGCAGCAAAGGCTCTGGCAGAAACCGGCGACCCACAAGCTGTTTCATATTTACTGGTCGCACTAAGCGATTCAGATCCCGATGTTCGAGTTGCATCAGCGATTGCGTTGGGAAAATTCAGAGATCCCGAAACCTATGTCAATATCGCCGACCTGCTTGACGATGTGGAGATCAATGTCCGCGTTGCTGCTGCAAAAACCCTGGGAGAAATCAAAGACCCAAATACAATCCCCTACTTAATAGAAGCATTACACGATTCCTTTTGGTGGTATGGCAGAGAAGAAGCGATCCAAACTCTTTTAGATAGTATCGCTTCTTTTGGCAAAGCCGCCTTTGATGAGCTAAAAGAAGCCGTCAATGCCAAAGAGCCAACTGTGCGCCGCTATGCAATCGCATTGCTGCGCCCGTTACAAGACCCACGCATCATGGACGCCTTGGAAATGGCGTTTTATGATACAAATTATGATGTCGCTGAAAGCGCACTCATAGCCTTAATTGAGTTCGGAGAGGGCGCGATGCCAATTATGACCGAAGCTTTGGTCAGCCCAAATGATTGGATACGCGAAAAAGCGGCTTGGGGATTGGGAGAAATTGGCGGAGAAGAAGCGACAATCTATCTATTGGAAATGCTTAAAGACGAAGCCAACTCCGTTCACAAAGAAACAATCGCCGCGTTGAGTAAGCTAAAAGACCCACGCGCGCTACCCACCCTGCACGCGATCTCACTAAAACGGGAAAATCGAGAAATTGCCAAATTAGCGCGTCAGGCTATTGCCGCGATAGAGGCGTCCTAAGTTCCTTCTCTTCTAAAAAAGCCTGTTCACGCATTCCTTAAAAAATATTTTCTTCATCCAACTGATAATCTCTCAGATTAAGCCTAAGCTTTTTTCCATAACCTTTTTCAAGATAAATATCCATCCCCATTTTGCTTAACCAGTAAATAAATTTTGTTAAAAAGACTCGTTTTTCTGCCTCCTCCTCCTCCAACATTCTCGGGAATCCAATACTCGTTGGAATACTCATCCAAACTCTCCTTGTTAATATTTTCATTTAGAAAAGATATTTCTTTTCTCCCCCTCTGCATCTGACCATTAAAAGTATAGCATAGGTCCTAAAAAAGAAAGCCCCGATAAAAACTATATTTATCAGGGCTAGTTATTAATCAAAGTTATCTAAGCGTGACGCCCACCCTGTAACTCATCTTGCAATTTATCAAGAGCATCCCAATCGCCTTTGGCTGCAAGCTCGGCCTGCTCAGCCCAACTTGAGGGATCCATCATCTGGAGTTTGGCTGTAGCGAGAATTTCACGGAGATTTTCTACATCGGCTTTTGCAAGCTGGGCATAAGTATTGAACCCAGCATCATTCAAAACACCTTCAACTTTGGGGCCAATGCCTTCCAATTTTTTCAAAACATCTGGCGCAACGGGAGCAGCCGCTTTCTCTTCCTTTACTACAGAGACGGGTTTTTCATTTTTCTTGCTAGCCATCCAGCCGATGATGATGATTACCACAAAGATAGCTAAAACAAGCCAGAGAAGCCAGGTTAGATCAGGTTCATTTGTCGATTCAGATAATAGATTAAGTGCGAACATTTTTCCTCCAGGAAAATTGATTAAGAATAGAAAAAATGACAAGATGCCATCTCAATGCTAAATATAAAACGAAGTATTCGCTCTGTCAATGAATTTTTAAAACTATTGGATGTATAATAACGAAATGAAAATTACACCACCTGTATCCCTTGCGCTCAGCGCAGAAAATGCTCCACACGAAGTTTTTTGGCATGAAAATCCGCTCAAATCAATGGCACAAGCTGCCGAAGAACGCGGGCAGGATGTTAATCAACTAATTCGCAGTATCCTCTTTAGAGTGGGAAAAGATGATTTTATTCTTGTCATGGTTGCCGGGCCCAGCCAGCTCTCGTGGTCTGCGCTTCGTGCCCATCTTGGGCAATCACGTATGACAATGGCAACCAAGCCAGAGGTCAAGAGCGTTACCGGCTATGAGATCGGGACTGTCGCACCAATCGGGTTGGCACGTCCACTTCGTTTACTGGCAGATAAGAACGTCTTCATCCCAGAAGAGATTTCTTTTGGATCAGGGCAACGTGAAGCGGCAATTATGATGAAAAGTAAAGACTTTCGAAAAGTTTTAGGGGAGGTTGAGATCGGGGAATTTCTCAAAAAGGAAAGCTCAAATGCAAAATAAAAAGAATATCCTCCTCAAAGTTATTCGCTGGAGAGAACATGAATCGCCCAAAGAAAAAGCCCTTGCCCAGATCTTACGAGATGAAGGCTTGAGCTACTATCCTTGGTCAAATAGCCCAAACGATCTCTACGCGCCCCACTTGCACACTTACGACAAAATCGTCTACGTTGTACGTGGCTCGATCACTTTTATTCTACCCGACGAAGAGCAAAGCCTTACCCTTCATGCTGGAGACAGATTGGAATTGCCCGCCAATACCATACATAGCGCGGCGGTCAGCTCGCAGGGCGTGACTTGTTTTGAAGCACATTTATAGTTTTTCGACATTATATGATTCATCTCTGCAAGAAAACGAATCCACAACGTGAACCTCTGTTTCTCAAGAACGAAACGCTTGCACCTTATCCAAATAAAAAAATCCCAGACATCAATTTGAAGTCTGGGATTTTCGTTTAGCGATAAAGATTACCTACGCGCGGTGTTCCAACGCAGCATGTCCAGCTGCCAAACGTGCAACGGGGACACGGAATGGAGAGCAAGAAACGTAGTTCAAGCCAATCTGGTGACACCAGTCAATCGAGTTAGGGTCGCCACCGTGTTCACCGCAGATACCACATTCAAGCTCTGGGCGAGCAGCGCGGCCTTTGGTAACCGTGATATCCATTAGTTGACCAATGCCAGGGCGGTCAATGGTCTGGAAGGGGTTCATTTCGAGAATGCCATCTTCAACGTATTTTACGAGGAAATTGCGTTCTGCATCATCACGGCTATAGCCGAAGGTGAATTGAGTGAGATCGTTCGTGCCGAATGAGAAGAATTCAGCGGTTTTGGCAATTTCATCTGCGGTAAGACCAGCACGGGGGATTTCGATCATGGTGCCGAATTTATAACTAAATTCAACGCCCTTGGTCTTCATTACGTCTGCAGCAATTTCTTCCAATTTTGGTTGGATGAAGTGCAATTCGTTGACGTGGCCAGTAAGCGGGATCATGACTTCGGGGTGTGGCTCAAAACCGCGTAATTTTACATCTGCGGCGGCTTCAAAGATAGCACGTACTTGCATGGAGACGATTTCGGGCATCATCACGCTCAGGCGGACGCCGCGCAATCCCATCATGGGGTTGGATTCGTGAAGAGATTCAATATCTGCAAGAAGAGCTTCTTTCTCAGCTACATCTTTGCCTTTGATACGGCCTGCAATCACATCTTCAAGAATTTCGCGCTCATCTGGCATGAACTCGTGCAATGGGGGATCAATGAGACGAATGATAACGGGGTATCCGCTCATTGCTTCAAAGAGACCATCAAAATCAGCGCGTTGGTAAGGGAGCAGTTTATCAAGAGATTCTTGGCGAACTTTGACATCTTCTCCAGCCAAAATCATTTTTTGGACGATGGGGAGACGTTCTGGTTCGAAGAACATATGCTCGGTGCGGCAGAGACCAATACCTTGTGCGCCATAAGAGCGAGCGCGGCGGGCATCTTCGGGATAATCGGCATTTGCCCAAACTTGAAGACCCTTTGTGGGGTAGCCTTCTGCTTTAGCAACACGAACATCCGATGCGGCAACTTCATCAGCCCAATCAAGGAGGGTGAGCAAGTCTGTCTGCTCCTCCAAAGATGGAGCAACGGAATCAACTGTCCCCAAGAAAACTTCGCCGGTGGTTCCGTCCACAGAAATCCAATCACCTTCGGAAACGGTTACGTCTCCAGCGGTGAAGGTTTTTGCATCCATATTAATCCGCACAGAAGATGCGCCGACAACACAGGGAATACCAAATTGGCGAGCGACAACAGCGGCGTGGGAGGTGGCTCCACCTTCGCTGGTGAGAATACCTTTGGCTGCGAGCATGCCATGAACATCATCAGGCTTGGTGAAAGGGCGCACCATAATTACATCTTGCCCTTCTTCTTTTGCTTTGGATTCTGCGAGGTCGGCGGTGAAATAAACACGACCAACAGCGGCACCGGGGGAGGCATTTACGCCAGAGGCAAAATGATTTGCAGCGGCTTTTGATTCAGCAACAAATTGGGGGTGAAGGAGGGTATCAACTTGATCAGGATGAACACGTTGAATAGCTTCTTCTTTAGAAATCATGCCTTCATTTGCCATATCTACAGCAACTTTGACAGCAGACATAGCGGTACGTTTACCGTTACGGGTTTGGAGCATCCAGAGTTTACCGTTTTCAATGGTGAACTCTACATCTTGCATTTCGCTATAGTGATTTTCGAGAATTCCACAAATACCAATGAATTCATCATAGGCTTTAGGGAGATCGTTTTTCATCTCGTCTATTTCATTCGCATTACGAATACCAGCAACAACATCTTCGCCTTGCGCGTTCATTAGATATTCGCCCCAAACTTTCTTTTCGCCAGTAGATGGGTTACGGGTGAAAGCAACACCTGTCCCGGAATTTGCCATATTGCCGAAAACCATTGTCTGAACGTTGACAGCCGTGCCTAAATCGTGAGAAATACCTGCTGCGTTACGATAATCAATCGCACGTTTAATATTCCAGGAGCTAAAAACAGCTTCAGTCGCTTTTTTGACTTGTTCAAAAACATCTTCAGGGAATTCAAAGCCTGCTTTTTTGGTGGCAACTTTGAATAATTCGGTCATGGCTTTCCAGTCGTCAGCTGTCATATCTGTGTCGTTGGCGTAGCCTTTCTCTTCTTTATATTCATCGAGAGCTTCTTCATAAGCCTCGTCATCAACACCAAGAACAACAGAACCAAACATTTGAACCAAGCGGCGATAAGCATCATAAACAAAGCGTGCATCGCCAGTCAATTCGACCATGCTCTCAGCGACTTCATCATTCATGCCGATATTAAGAACAGTATCCATCATGCCGGGCATAGAAATTTTTGCACCAGAGCGGCAGGATAACAGAAGCGGATTAGCAGCATCACCGAATTTCTTGCCAGTCAATTCTTCGGTGGTTTTGATGGCTTCTAATTCTTGATCCCATAGCCCTTCAGGGAGTTCGTTGCCAGCTTCAAGGTAAGCTAAGCAAGATTCGGTTGTAACTGTGAATCCGGGGGGGACGGGGATGTCAATTCTTGTCATTTCGGCAAGGTTTGCGCCTTTGCCACCAAGTAAACCGCGTACAGCGTCCCAGCTACCTGCTTTTTCTTCTGCTTCGGCAACCTCACCGAAAGTATATACCCATTTATTCATTTAAATCTCCTTAGATTAGGTAAAAAATATGTAATTGAAAAACAACTGTCTCAAGAAATAAAAACCTGATTTACCCGAGTAGTTACGATTAATAGGCTTATTTTTGCCATCGAGTAGTTTACCATAAGCGTTGACAGATTTGCATAGTTTTTGTCACATTTTTTTAGTGCCTAGCAACACCATTTATCAAAACTGTTAACTAACTGAAAAGTCCAAACAACGCTTTTTGTATGATAATGTGGTCGGAGAAACTTATGCCCATAAAAGTATTAGCTATCGACGACGACACCGCCATGACTGAGCTGTTAACGATCTTGCTACAGCCGCACGGTATTGAAATTGTCACAACAAATAGTGGAAAAGAAGGAATCGAACTTATAAAAGAAACTAAACCAAATATAATTATCCTCGACCTAATGATGCCAAATATGGACGGCTGGGAAACTTGCAAACAAATTCGTGCATTTAGCAATACCCCCATTGTTGTCCTTTCTGCGCTCAACAACCCAGGTATGGTTGCCAGTGCGCTAGACGCAGGTGCAGATGATTATCTGATCAAACCTGTTCCTAGTAGCATCTTGATCGCACATATCAAAAATCTTGCCCGCCGCAGTACAGGGCAACTCAAACCCTACCCAAAGAAAATGAAAGTTTCAAACCCGGCGTATTCTTAGCACGACCCTTTTTCAAAAGAGCGTAACGAAAAGTTACGCTCTTTGCTTTTAATTTTCTTCAGCCAACCATTTTTTCCCAAAAGCTAAAGCATCCCCCCTCGTCGCAATCTCACCCATCGCCTGCCCCTCACGAATTGCTTCTATCACCGCGCCCACTCTTGGGCTGGGGCGCAAATCAAAGGCTTTCATCACCTCATGCCCATCTAGCAAAGATTTTGGTTTCACCGTTTCTTCTGGTCGTTCAAAATAATTCTCCAACAAAAGACGCGCCACATCCAACTCTGCTTTCCATAAACCTTCTGGCAATGTATGCTCATAAGTTGCGCGCAAATCGGCAAGGGATAGCAGGATGATGTCGACACCCGCCTCGCGTGTATCTCTGAAAAAGCGATAGATCGTTCTACGGGATGGGCGCTCCGCGCCGCTTCCCTCTTGACCTTTGGCTTGCTCACGCTGCTCAAGCATCCTCCGTGCCATATCGTGGACACGCAAATGTCCGCGTACGATACGTTTTAGTCTATCTATTTCATCATTGCTCAGATGCAATTTCCGTGCCCGCTCGGCAACCATCTCCCCACCTTCAACCTCATGCCCCAAAAATCGGATTCTGCCATCTGCTTCAGTTTTGCTTTTGACAGGTTTTGCAATATCATGATATAGGGCAGCAAAGAAAAGCAACCCATATAATGAGCGATCTACGGTCAAACTCTCCCCGAAATGCGCGGCAAATTTCTCTCGATAACGTCCCAATTTGATTACTATATAACCATTATGAAATTCTGACGCTTTCGATTTATCATATTTAGGAGAGAGCGCAGCAAGCATTGATTCAAGATGGCGCATGGTACTAAGTGTATGTGACCAAACATCATCCACATGCGGCGCAGATTGCTCTACCCCTTTTAGGGCTGCTAACTCCGATAAAAATTCAGGGAGAACGCCGAGCATTTCTAAGGCACGCAAAGCCGTTGCTGGTTGTTTCCCTTCTAATATCTTAAAAAACTCATCTCTTTGGCGTTCAACGGATGTATCAGCCAAGCCAACGACCGCTTCTTTCATCGTTCTTCGTGTTTCAGGCAAAATCTTGAACTCAAAATTTGCCGCCAAACGCACCGCCCGCAAAACCCGAACGGGGTCATCCCTCAAACTTGTGGGGGAACAAAGACGCAATTCTTTTGCACGCAAATCTGCCGCGCCGCCTAATGGGTCATAAATATTATGCGTATGCATATCTAAGGCAATGGCATTGAGGGTGAAATCGCGCCCACGTAAGTCTTCTTCGAGCGTTTCTCCCCGAAAGGCGGCGAAGTCTAGCACATCACGTGTGCCATCATCGTGGATAAGAACAAGTCGTGCCGCTCCACGCTCACTATCAAGAGGATAATAAGCTGCACCGATCTTATTTGCGATTCGCCGAGCAACTCTTAGGGAATCGCCGGGCAAGCCAAAATCGAGATCGTGGCTGGTGCGTCCAAGGAGCATATCCCGTACGGCACCACCAATTAGATATAGCGGTTGATCTGCGGGGAGCGCATCCAGCACATCCAATAAAAGAGGAGGGAGATTGAGAGGGGTTGGCATATAGGTAATTTCAGTTTTTTCTTTGTGACGGGTTTTTTCCGCAGCATGGCGGGCTTGCTCAGGTGTGCCGCCGTGTGCGACAATTTTTTGATTTACACGCGCCACCCAACGTCCTGCATAAGGAGATTCGGGCGGCAGCTTGGGCATAATTATTCCTAAATATGAGACACTCGGTTTTTTCTTTTGAAAATGGCATTAGGCTGAAAATGGTCTCTTTTCATATAGGCAAAAACCGAGTGTCTTTAGATTTTAATCTTCTGGTTCATATTTATCTAAATCAACAACGCCGATAAAGGGAAGCCCGCGGAAATACTCATCAATATCGAGACCGTAACCAAAGACAAATTTATCTTCAATATCGAACCCACAGTATCTGATGGGGACATCTACTTCGCGTCGGGAGGCTTTGTCCAGCAGAGTACAAACTTCGAGGGAGGCAGGGTGTTGAATCCTTAGTTTTTCGATAACACTTGAAAGAGTATGACCGCTATCGATAATATCTTCAACAAGCAGGACATGTTTGTCTTTGATATTTGTTTGAATATCGTAGGTGATGCGCACATTGCCAGTTGATTCGCGGGCGCCAATGCCGTAGGAAGAAATGCCCATGAATTCTACAACATGGGGGATATCTATATTTTTCATCAAATCTACGGTGAAAAATACACCACCACGCAAGATGGAAATAAGAAGGAGTTCTTTGCCTTCATAATCTTGACTAATTTCTTCGCCTAGTTCGGTGATACGCTTCTGAAGGTTTTCTCTTGTGATGAGAACTTCTTTGAGAAAATTTTTATAGTCTTCCATAATTGTTCCTTGAGAGTAAAACGTGAAGACGTGTTGTGTGAAATTTTCACCACAGAGAACACAGAGTTCACAAAGTTTTTAAGAAAAAAAGAGAGGAATACGAGAGCAGGATTCACCACTCATGATTTCACATTCTGTATTTATTTTCGCGGCACTTCATGATGCTCTCGACAGCGTGCTTCATAAAGTTCATCTGCGCCAACGATCACAACAGGATCATTATAGTTTGCTGGTTTTCCATTTACAAGCCGTTGTGTGCGGCTTGCTTCTCCAGCACAGACAACACAAATAGCACGCAGTTTTCTTACTTTTTCAGCCTTTGCCATTATTGCGGGCATGGGACCAAATGGCTCGGCACGAAAATCTGTGTCTAATCCCGCAACGATAACGCGGAGGCCTTTCTCTGCTAATACGCTAGCAATATTAACAATACCTTCGTCAAAAAATTGCGCTTCATCAATTGCGACAACGGTTATATCATCTTCAAGGTGTTCCAGGATTTCATTACTAGTTTTGACGGGTAGTGCATCAAACTGTGCCCCTGCATGAGATGTCACCTTTTCGACAGCGTAGCGAATATCAATCGCGGGCTTAAAAACCTGCACTTTTTGTTTTGCGATCGTTGCTCGCCGCAAACGGCGGATCAACTCATCTGTTTTTCCGCAGAACATAGACCCTGTAATGACTTCAATTGAACCATTGATATGCTTCATACCACTCCTAAATCTAATATCAGAAAAGACATTCAAAATTAGCTAATAAGCCCTTGCATCTCGTTTTGCATGAGAAAATCTCCGTATAAAATAAAATATGCGAGGATAAAAAAATTGGGCAGATGCGAATGCCTCTGCCCAATAAGTGTACCTGAGATTATTTTTAGCGCAAGCCCAAAGACTTATTCAGCCTCTGGGAGATCATATCCCATCGCGCGCAATGCCTTTTTGGCATCAATCAGAGATTTTTGGCCAAAACCAGAAATCGCTAAAACTGTTTTTTCGCCTTCTTCGTATTTCTTCATGAATTCGCCAACATTGGTAATGCCAGCTTTCAATAAAGCATCATTAGAACGCTTTGTAAGCTCCAATTCTGCAATCGGGCGAGTTGGGGAAACACGCGCTTGTTCTTTTGCGTCTTTCTCTTCAACATAATCTTGTCGAGCCTGCAAACGCTTGTAGAAGCGATCAACCTGACCTTCGGTATCAACGAGACGTTGCAAATCACCGGTATAGAAAGGATGACAATTTGAGCAAATTTCAGTACGGATTTCTTGTTGTGTAGAACCGGTTTGCCAAGTATTCCCGCAAACGCAGGTTACAGTAGCATCCGAATAATAAGTGGGGTGAATATCGGGCTTCATTTTCTTTCCTTTTACTGACGAGCACTAGCTCTCAAGTGGAACAACATTAATTCGTTTGCGTCCACGAGTAATATCAAACATCACCGTACCTTCGACAACAGCGAAGATAGTGTAGTCTTTACCTAGCCCAACATTTTTGCCGGGTTTAATTTTTGTTCCGCGTTGACGAACCAAAATATTGCCAGAAAGGACATGCTCGCCTGCATATTTTTTAACGCCTAAGCGTTTTGATTTACTATCGCGACCATTGCGGGTTGAGCCGCCACCAGTTTTATGTGCCATAATTACCTCTCAAACTCACTATTCTTTTTTCGCCGATTTTGCAGGTTTCTTTGCTGCAGTTTTTTTGGCTGCTGGTTTCTTTGCTGCAACCTTCTTGTCTTTTGCAGGAGTCTCTTCAGCTTTTACTGCTTTTTTTGCAGCAACTTTGCCAATCTTCTCAATCGCCAAACGCGTGTATTGCTGGCGATGACCTTTTTTAAGTCGATAGCGTTTCTTTGGATGATATTTGAAAACGATTATTTTCTTCCCTTTGAAATGCTCTGCAATAGTTGCTTTGACCTTTACGCCTTTTACTTCAGGAGTGCCAACGGTATGAACATCACCATCAACAACCATTAAAACGCGTTCCAGGTCAATTTTTGCACCTTCTTCGTCAGCGAGACGATCTACATCGATCATCTCGCCTTCGACGGCTTTATATTGCTTGCCGCCACATTCAACAATAGCATACTTCATATTTTATTCTCCAATCTTCACTCTGCCACATCTCCTGCGAGGACTTTCATCCCAACGCCTGAATGCGGGAAAGTTTGGGTTTTGACAAAAATTTACTCCCGTCAGTCTTTAGCGGGAGCTTAACGGGCTGTATTATAGCATTTTTTCTACAACATTTGAGTGCACCCTTAGACCAATATCGCCCTTATGAAGCAAGGGCGATTTTAATTTTTTTAAGATCTTTTCTTCTTATAGCTACGCTTTTTCGCCGAAGCTTTTGAGGCCTTCTTTACTGGTTGCTTCCCTTCTTTCAAGCTCGCCACCTCGTCATCTGTCAGATAACGCCATTCTCTAGGCTTTAGTCGCCCCAAATGCAAACTTGCCAATTGGACTCGGTTAATCTTTACCACAGGCAAGCCCAATAAACTCCCCGTTTCACGGATTTGGCGTTTGCGTCCCTCTGTCAGGATTATTGTCAGGCGTGAGCCTTTGCCCGCTTTTCCATCGACATAAACTTTTGCAGGGGCGGTTCTATAGCCGTCTTCAAGAACGATACCACGCCGCCAGGCTTCAAGTTGTTTTCTATCAGGATGACTGGCAACCAAAACCTTATACACCTTTTCATGCCCGTAGCGGGGATGTGAAAGTTTATTCGCCAAATCACCGTCGTCTGTCATCAAGATCAACCCTTCGCTTTCAATATCCAAACGCCCCACAGGGTAAATCCGTCTTTCGATCGGTATCAGATCGCGCACGGTCGGGCGGGGGTCAGGGCTTGTCACCGCAGAGATAACTCCACGCGGCTTATTAAGCATGATGTAAATATTTGCTTCAGGGACCGAAATTGTTTTTCCGTCAACGCTGATACTATCTTTCGCAACATCCGCTTTTTGCCCCAGTTTGGCAACTTTGCCATTAACCTGTACGCGCCCAGCAGTAATGAAGTCTTCGCATCCACGCCGTGAACCAAATCCGGCTTTTGCCAATATTTTTTGTAATCGTTCTTCCATAATTCTTTTCCTTCTAACTTTATCTAACTCTTCAATATCTCATTATCCGCATCTTCAGTTACAACTTCCGAAAGGTCTATACTCGGCATTGCAGAGAGAGAATCCAGACCAAAATGTTGTAAAAATTCTGGGGTCGTTGCATATAAAATCGGGCGGCCAGGCCCATCAGTGCGCCCACCCTCTTGGATCAACCCCTTGCTCAAAAGTGAGCGCATTACACCATCGCTGTTGACGCCACGAATCGCATCCACTTGGGGGCGCGTAACGGGCTGTTGATAGGCGATGATAGAGAGGGCCTCCAGCGCAGCGGGGCTAAGGCGCGTAGTTGCGTCCAAGTTTAGAAACTCTTGAATTAGAGACGCAAGTTCAGGGGCAGTTGTTAATTGCACGCGACCACGTTGGGTTTGGATCCGCAAGCCTCGGGTCACGAGTGTTTCGTCCAATTCGTCCAACGCCTTCTTTATTTTTGCGGGTGTTAAATCCAATACTGTCCCCAACTGCGCCAAGGGAACAGGTTCCGCGGCAACAAAAAGTAAAGCCTCCAGCTTGGCAGCAGAAGAAAATTCTGCGGGTTTTTTAGAGTCGCTCATGCTATAATTACTCCGTTCTTTTAATCATAAAAAGTGAAAAATATGCTGAATAAAAAGATTTTTATCCTTCTATCGCTAGTTTTGTTTAGTTTAGCCTGCACACTGAGCATTGGTGGGCCAGACGATCCTTACCCGCAGACAGAAATACCTGTCTCTGCGCAGGCTGTTGAAAATATGCGAGCGCAATTCAAAGGTGCATTTGAAACTGGGCTAACTGGCGAAAATATCATCCTCACCATCACTGAGGCGCAAATCACCTCTTTCCTTGCCTTAAAGCTTGCCTCTGAAAACGATCCTTTCTTTACTGACCCGCAAGTCTATTTACGAGACGGACAGATGCAAATTTTTGGGAAAGCATCACAAAGCTATTTTACCGCCACAACCAACGTGGTCGTTTCAGTCGGCATCGATGAGCAAGGAGAGCCAGATATGCGAATTACCTCAGCAGATTTTGGGCCTCTTCCTGTGCCAGACAGCCTCGCTAGTGGTCTCTCCGCTATCATCAAAGAGGCATACACCGGCGCAGTTGGGCCTGTTGCCACTGGTTTTCGAATTGAGCAGATCGGCATCAGAGATGGTTTTATGGTCATGTCTGGTAAGGTGAAATAGCGAGTGGATTATACCAGCATGATGGCATATTTCGTATTGCGTATTGCGTATTTTAAAAACACTCTCGCAGACCGACCTTTGAGCAGGATATTACCCTCACGTGGATTTCTGTATTCGACTATTTTCGTATTCGCTCTCCTTTTAGCTGGCTGCCGTTCCCCGAACACCCTCCAAGAAGAAATACAGATTACCGTTAACATGGATGGCGAAAGCACAGAACACAAACTCCCTGTGGGCAGCAATGTTGAAGAAGCACTAAATAGCGCGGGGATTAATTTTGCAGAATCAGATCGTGTAGAACCGCCCCTCTACACGCTTCTAGCGGATGGGGAGCAAATTCAAATTACCCGTATCCGCGAGGAATTCAAGACAGAAGAAGAGATAATCCCCTTTGAGCGGCAAGTGGTACGAAACGAATCTCTCCCAGAGGGTGAAACTCGCCTCATTCAATTGGGAAAAAACGGCTTAGAAGAAATTACCTATCGCAGTGCTTATGAAGATGGCATTGAGATTAGCGACGCTCTGGTTAAAAAAGTCATCATTCGCGAGGCAATCCCAGAAATCACAATGGTTGGCGTGCAAGCGATTTTTGCGCCAATCCCCATCCCCGGTGTGATTGCCTATCTCTCTGGGGGCAATGCTTGGATCATGGAAGATTCCACCGCAAACCGTAGACCACTCGTCACCACCGCAGATCTCGACGGACGTATCTTTGCCCTTTCTCCTAACGCTGGCTGGCTGCTTTATACCCGTAAATCAGAGAAAGACCCCGCTGAAGAAATCAACACTTTATGGGCAGTCAGCACAACCGGCAGACCTAAAGACCCCATAAAACTCGGGGCTTCCAATGTGGTACACTTCGCCGGTTGGCGCCCCAATGGCGGGACGCGCATCTATTATTCAACGGTAGAACCGCGCGCTGCTGCTCCCGGCTGGCAAGCCAATAACGATCTATACCAAGTCAGTTTTAGTGCGGGCTGGTCAACAAATCCCAAAGAAATCATCGAGGCAAACGCAGGCGGCATCTATGGTTGGTGGGGTGTGGATTTCGTCTGGTCTCCCAATGGGCAAAAACTCGCCTATGCCCGCCCAGATGGAATTGGTACCGTTGATATTGCCACTGGCGAATTTGAACCTCTGCTTGAAATTACAGAATTAAGCACCTTTAGCGATTGGGCTTGGATACCCGGAATCACATGGGGTGGCGATAGCAGAACGCTCTACACCGTCACACATGCCCCTTCTTCAAGTCTTGTTAGCCTCGAAGAATCTCCTTATTTTGATCTTAGTGCGGTTCCTATCTCAAATGCCACTAGCATAGAGATGGCACTGCAAACAGGCATGTTTGCTTATCCATCCAGTTCGCCTATACGCCCAAGCGGAAAAGAGTATATGTACCAAATTGCGTATTTGCAGGCAATTTTTCCGTCGCAAAGCGAAAGTAGCCGTTATCGCGTTATCGTCATGGATCGAGATGGATCAAATCGCCACGAAGTCTTCCCTCCCGAAGATGCGCAAGGGATAAATCCCCAAACCCCCATCTGGGCACCTGAACCAATTTCCGGTCAGGAAGGTGACTTTTTAGCAGTTGTTTATCAAGGCAATTTATGGCTAGTGGATTCTGCTTCTGGACAATCTCATCAGATTACTGGTGATGGACTAATTAGTCGAATTGACTGGCAAAGTCTTGAAGAAAAATAATTAAGAATATATTTCATACCAATAAAAGGAAAACTTATGCGTATTCTCATCACTGGCGCAGCCGGATTTCTCGGCTCCCACCTCTGCGACTATCTTCTGGCTGACGGACATCAAGTTGTTGGCATGGATAATTTCATCACAGGCAATCCTGAAAACATCGCTCACTTAATGGGAAATAGTGATTTCAATTTTTATAAACACGATGTCTCCAACTATATCTTCGCGCCCGAAAAAGTGGATGCAGTGATGCACTTTGCCTCGCCCGCAAGCCCAAATCCAGAATCGGAGCGGGCGTACTTCAACCTCCCTATCCAGACAATGAAAGCAGGAGCATTGGGAACGCATAACACGCTCGGCGTCGCAAAAGCGCATAATGCCAAATTCCTGCTCGCATCTACAAGCGAGATTTACGGCGACCCAACCGTTCATCCACAAAGCGAAGATTACCCGGGTAATGTAGATACTATCGGGAAGCGTGCAGTATACGACGAAGCAAAACGCTTCGCCGAAGCACTCACGATGGCATATCATCGTTATCACGGTGTGGATACACGCATTGTGCGCATTTTCAACACATATGGTCCTCGCATGGATTTGGAAGATGGGCGCGCATTGCCCAACTTCCTCAAACAGGCTCTTCTTGAGCAAGAACTTACAGTCTACGGTGATGGGCAACAAACCCGTTCTTTCTGTTATGTGGAAGATTTGATCGAGGGCATCGTTCGTCTGCTTTATTCGGATGAAAATCTCCCTGTCAATATCGGCAACCCAGACGAAATGACCATCCTTCAATTTGCTGAGGCGATCAATCGCGTTACGAGCAATCCAAGCGGAGTCACCTTCGTCCCTGCTGGACGCAGCGCACGGGACCCTCAGCGCCGTCGCCCTGATGTAACCCGCGCAAAAAACATCCTCGACTGGGAAGCAAAAATCGACTTGGAAGAAGGTATCAAGAAAACAATGCCATACTTCCAAGCAAGGCTAGGTCTCTAAAGTGGCAGAAAATCCACTCACGAGCAAAAAAGAACGCACACGCTTTCTAAAGTTTGTGGCAGTTGGCGTCATTGGTGCCGTAATCGACTTTGGCATAATGAACCTTCTCACTCAAAAAGTTGGGATGTCTCTAGTAGTAGCGGGCACAATCTCCTTTATCGCTGCCATCATCTCCAATTTCATCTGGAATCGTTATTGGACATACCCGGAATCACGCTCCCGTCCGATTGCCAAGCAATTGGCAATGTTCTTTGCTGTAAATATCGCCGGCATGGTAATCCGTCTTCCAATTTTACACTTTGCGGAGCCACCCATATTTAACCTCTTCAACATATTAAATTTGAATATCTCGCTAGATGCTGAATTTCTCGCCAAAAACTTTACCCTTGCTCTAGCGGTTGGGATTGTTATGCTCTGGAACTTCTTCGTCAATCGATACTGGACATATAATGATGTAGACCAACCTGCACCAATAGAAATATAGGCAAAATGCTCTGAAACTGAAAGATTATCCAAGCATAAAAAGACTAGAATCAAATTATGGCTAAATCAATTATCCCCATCTATACGACCAAAGGCGATGCAGAAGCTTTTCTGCTTTACCCTTATCTCTACAACCGCATTGGCGAATGGATAGGCTGGGTCACCCCAGATCGTGAAATTTACTCGGTAATTGGGCATTATATCGGCTTTCTTGCCAAGGGACCACGTATCCTTCGCAAGCGCGCCATTGAAGTAGCAACTATGCATAAACGCCCGCCTGCAAAACCGTCCAAAGTTTATCCGCCTGCAACCGTTCCTCTCGCCCCGATGATGCCAGAACTTAACCATAGCGATATTGATGTGCTTCTTGACGAACCAGAAAGATTGCACACTGCCGACTCTGGCGAATTCAGAGATGATTTGGATTAAATCATGAACCATACCCCTTCCCCAAAACCGATGCATGCCTCGCGCATCACGATCTCTCAATTGATGCAACCTGAGCACGCCAATTTCCATGGCAATGTTCACGGCGGCTGGATCATGAAACTCGTAGATGAAGCTGGTGCGCTGGCTTGTATGCGCCATGCCCAACATCGTGTCGTCACTATCGCAATTGACCAAATGGTCTTTCGGCAACCAATCCGCATCGGCGACCTGATCGTTCTCAAAGCAGAAGTCACTTATGCTGGCCGCACTTCCCTCGAAGCTGAGGTACAGGTCGTCGCAGAAAACCCCATTACTGGCGAGCAAGTCCACACAAATACGGCTTATCTGGTTTACGTCGCCCTTGATAGTGATGGGAACGCAACCGAAGTCCCCTGTCTAATTGCAAAAACGCCTGATGATGAAGAACGGATGCAGGAAGCTGAAAAGCGCCAAATGCACCGTCTCGCCCAAAAGAAAAAATGACCGAAGAATCCCTCCCCCCACTCCCCGAACTTAAAAGTGAAGAAAAAGTGCGTCAGGCGCATCCTTTTCGAACGCTCAAAGAGCTGCTTGATCATGCTTCGGGCAAAGATTTGCCGCCCGTTAAATTTGAAGATAGCGGCAAAGCCGAGATTCTCCCCTTCCCATTTTTAGCAATTGTTGGACAATGGGAAATGAAGCTCGCTCTTGTTTTGGGCTTGGTCAACCCCAATATAGGTGGGATTCTGCTGGTAGGTCCGCGCGGTACCGCAAAAACAACCGCCGTCCGCAGCCTGATCGATTTGCTCCCAATGGTCAAGCGAAGCGCATGTCAATATGGTTGTTTACCAGAAGATATCGAAGAGGGCGGCTTGGATGCTGTCTGTCCTGATTGCGCGAAGAAATATGGTGAAGGGCTATCGCTCACCAATCCAGATCGTGTTCGGTTGATCGAACTTCCGCTTAACGCAAAACTTGAGAACGTAATCGGCGGCATGGATGAGCGTGCTGCAATGCACTCAAAAATGCGACTTAAGCGTGGCATCCTCGCCCAAGCCGATAAAAATTTGCTATATATCGACGAAGTCAATCTTCTTGGAGACGATGTGATTGACGCCATCCTCGACGCCGCCGCGCAAGGTTCGTACACCCTTCGGCGTGGAGCAGCCTCCGCTACCTATAGATCACGATTTCTTCTGGTCGGCTCCATGAACCCAGAAGAGGGAAATCTCCGCCCACAAATTATGGATCGATTCGGTCTACGCGTCATTGTGCGGGGATTGGAAGATTCTAAAGAACGCCTTAAAGCATATCGGCGCGTTCAGGATTATCTAAATGCTCCACGCCAGGTAATCGGAGAATATGCAGAAGCGCTGAATGCCCTTAGAGATGAACTGGAAGCCACCCGCAATCGTCTTCAGAATGTTCGCATTTCAACCAGAGTCGCAAAAAAAGCCATCGGCATGATTCAGGAACTTGGCATAGATTCATTGCGTGCAGAGATCACCTGGTTTGAAGCTGCCCGCGCCCACGCTGCCGCCAGCGGACGTATCACCGTCAAACTTGCCGATCTACACGCTGTCGCACCGATGGCGTTGCGCTTGCGCCGTTCAGAGTTTATCAATGAATACTTTGCTGAACAAAAAGGGGAAGAAGAAGAACTTGAAGCATTGATAAAGCCTTTCAAACGAAAAAGACGAACGGCTAAAAAAAGAATCTGAAACGTAGCCTCGTTTTTTTATTTGTATCCCGTAAAACCTTTTTTAGTGTTCATCAATTCACGCTATCATGTTTTACACCTTCACATTTCATAAACCAAATGCTCTTTAAATCAAAACACTTCCCCATTCTCGTCCTTCTTCTCATCAGCCTTCTTATTGGAATTTTCACCTTCAAAGACTACGGTATGGCTTGGGATGAATTTCTCTATTATCAATACGCAGATTCTATCGGTTACGCATACTCAATACCCGAACGTTTAAGCGATGATTATGATCTATCACTAGCCTTTGAACCTAGTGCATGGGATCATCAAAATCATGGACCTGCCTATTTGATTATCGCACGCGGGGCTGTTTACACCCTACAATCTTTTACAGGAATTGACAAAGTTGCCGTTTGGCATCTATTGAACTTTATCAATTTTCTGATTGGTGTATATTTTCTTTACTATTTAAGCCTGAGATGGTTTCGTCCTTCTGTTGCAATCTCCTTGACTCTGTTATATACCACTCAACCTGTACTTTGGGGGCACGCCTTCATCAATCCTAAAGACCCCCCTTTCGCAACACTCTTCATTGCAACCATGTATTTTGGGTTTCGAATGGTTGACAACCTTGCCGCTTCCCGGCACAAATCTCCACCGTGGAAAGATATCATTATCACTGGTATTTTGATTGGGCTAGCAACAAACTTACGCATCATTGGACCACTCCTCGGCATTATGCTTTTTGCCTACGCCACACTAAAAAAGAAATTCAAGATATTGTTCTGGTTTATTCCAACCGCATTCATCGCAATACTAATAACCTATATCACATGGCCCTATCTCTGGGATGCTCCAATTGCCAAATTCATTGAAATTCTTCAAACAATGGCAAATTACCCCGTCAGCCCAAAAACGCTCTTCTATGGCACCCCTTATAAATCATATGAAGTACCACTACGATATCTTCCTGTTCTTCTTGGAATAACCCTCACAGAGCCCGTCTGGTTGCTTTTCGCTTTTGGCATGAGTAATATTCTTTATCGCCTATATAAAAAAAATATAGAATGGAGAAGTCTAAGCATCATACTCTTCTGGTTCTTTTTTATGATTGCTTACGTTCTCATTATGCGCCCAGCAATGTATGATAATTATCGTCACTTCCTTTTCATTCTCCCTCCCATTTTTATCGTTATAGGTTTTGCCTTTGAAAAGTTTTTTGTATGGATACGTGCTCCATGGATGCGAGCCGTCATTGTTCTAGCTTTTCTTATATTTGGTATCAATGGCATCATAGAACTACACCCTTACCAATATACTTATTACAACGCTATCACCGGTGGCACAGGCGGTGCAGAAGGTAGTTACGAAACCGACTACTGGTTAACTTGCTATAAAGAAGCCCTTGAAAAATTTGGAAATTTTACTGAAAAAGAAGAAACGCTAATCGTATTCAGGGAGGCTCCCAATGCCGCTTATTATGCTCCCGAACATATCAATGTCATTGGCTATCGTCAGTTGGAACCAGGTGACTATGTGCTTATTTCCGCTCGTTTAAATCAGGCTACTACAGCTAAACGCCACTCTCCCGATATCCTCAGCGTCAAACGGGATGGGGCGACTTTCTGCGTTATAAAGGAGATCCAATAATGATTACTCACCGTGAACGATTAGAAGCGACTTTGGCGGGTGAAAAAACTGACCGATTGCCAATTGCCCTTTGGCGGCATTTCCCTGTTGACGATCAGTCCCCCCAAGACTTAGCCGCAGCAACGCTGAATTTTCAACGAAACTATGATTTTGATCTCGTCAAAGTGACGCCATCATCATCTCATTTCTGCAAAGATTGGGGAATTATGGATCAATGGGAAGGCAGCTCTGAGGGAACGCGACGTTATACCAAAACAGTTATCCACAAACCGGAAGATTGGGAGAAACTTCCCGTTCTCGAGCCAGATGCGACTCATCTCGCAGAGTTAATAACTTGTCTCCGTTTAATTCGCTCAGGAGTAGGTCCTGAAACGCCCATCCTGCAAACCATTTTCAGCCCATTGGCACAAGCCAAAAATCTTGTGGGTAAAGAACATATCGTCAAACATATCCGCAAATATCCAGAGGCAGTGCTCAAGGGTCTTGAAACGATTACCGAAAGCACGCGCCGTTTTATCGAGGCGATGCTCTCGGACAAGGAAATTGCTCTTGATGGCGTCTTTTATTCCGTTCAACATGCGCAGGCGAGCTTACTCACACCTGAAGAATACGGCACCTTCGGTCTCGCATTTGAGAAGAGAAGTATTCAGCCTGCCACCGATCTTTGGTGTAATCTTTTGCATCTTCATGGCGAAGATTTGTATTTTGAACAAATTATCAGCGATGACGCATTGGGTGCCTACTTCCCCATTATCAATTGGCATGATAGAGATACGCCCCCAACACTGCAAGCCGCTCGAGCACAAACAAAACATGTTTTTTGTGGCGGGTTGAGTCGCGAGACAATGGTCTTGGGCACACCAAAAGATATTCAAGCAGAAGCCAATGATGCGTTAGAGCAAACAGAAGGAAAAGGCTTTATTCTTGGCACGGGGTGCGTAGTCCCCATCACTGCGCCGCATGGGAATATCGTCGCGGCGAAGGAAATCGCGTTAAATGCTACAGGGAAAAATTAATGAGTCTACGCGTAATTGCAGGTAAAGCCAGAGGACATAAATTGAAGACCGTGCCTGGCAAGGAAACACGACCGATCACTGACCGTGTGAAAGAGAATCTCTTCAACATCATCGGCGCGGACGTGGTTGAATCAACTTGGTGGGATCTCTTCGGCGGAACGGGAGCCGTTGGCATCGAGGCGTTGAGTCGTGGGGCAACTTTTGTGCGTTACAGCGAGATGGGGCGCGAGGCGATTAACGTGATCCGTGAAAATTTGGCACATTGCAAATTTGACGGCGACCAAGCCGAAATCAAGCGCGGAGACGCTTTTGCTTTCCTGGAATCCGCTCCCAATTATGCTTTCGATTATATCTACATCGCTCCGCCCCAATATAAAGAAATGTGGTTACGCGCTCTCCTGCTTGTAGACGAGCATCCAGATTGGTTAAGCGATGAGAGTTGGGTTGTTGTCCAAATCCATCCTAGAGAGTTTAGGGGACATGAAGAAGTTGAGTTGAAAAACCTCGTCAAATTTGATGAACGAAAATATGGAAGCACGCTACTTGTTTTTTATGAGAGAGAAATAATCTAAAGATTGCTGGCTGGAGAGTGTAATGGAAGAACCTGAAGATAAATATCAACGCAATTGGGTGCAAAAAACACTGCTGAGATTCACTTCTTCAAAAATAGGCGCACGGATAGCTTCACGCATTCTTCACCCTCTGGATAAAGCAATCTTGAAGGCTAGCAATAATAGAAGCTCGCTAACAAGCCTGTTGTCGGGCATCCCTGTAATCGTCTTGACCTCCATTGGTGCCAAAAGCGGGAAATTTAGAACTGTGCCCTTGCTGGGAGTGATAAAAGGAGAAGATGTTTTTTTGATTGCGTCAAATTGGGGGCAAGCGCGTCATCCTAGCTGGTACTACAACTTGAGAGCAAATCCAGAAGCGCAATTATCCATAGGCAAAGAAACTGGGCAATACATCGCACAAGATGCAACAGATGCCGAGCGCGAAGCGTATTGGGATGAAGCAGTGAGAATGTATGCGGGATATGCCGAATATAAAAAACGTATCGTGACCAGAGAAATACCGATGTTTGTTTTATCTCCGATTAAGAAATAGGAAAGGAATCAAAAATGAACGGAAACGATGTAAAATTTATCCGAATTGCCATTGAAGTTGCAGAAAATGCTAGAAAGAACGGAAACCACCCCTTTGGCGCAATACTGGTTGGCGAAGATGGGGAAATTCTCTTGAAAGCTGAAAACAGCGTCAATACCGAAAGAGATTGCACAGGGCATGCCGAAACCAACCTGATGCGATTAGCATCGAAAAATTACGATGCTGACTTTCTTGCAAAATGTACTCTCTACACCAGCACAGAACCTTGCGCTATGTGCTCAGGCGCGATATTTTGGGGAAACGTGAGGCGCGTAATATACGGTCTCACCGAAGAAGGGCTGTACGAAATGGTTGATGAGAATGCCGAAGAAGTTCTTTATCTGCCTTCTCGAGAGCTTTTCGCAAAGGGACGAAAGAAAATTGAAGTTCTTGGCCCTGTACTTGAAGATGAAGCGAGAAAGGTGCATGAAGGATTTTGGCAGTAGACTCAAAATGAACATCTACTTTTCTCACGGTAAATTGGGAACACCGGCTGGGACAAAGATACAGCGTCTCGCCGAAATAGCAACGAGGATCGGACACACCGTCCGCGCCGTCGACTATACCGACACTCTTGACCCCGACTTGCGTGCCAAACGCCTGAGCGGATTGCTGGAGAAAGACTCTGCTGAAAAGCTACTCGTCGGCTCCAGCATGGGCGGGTACGCATCCCTTCTTGCAGCAGAAAACACGTCTGTAAAGGGGATATTTCTGCTCGCGCCTGCTCTTTATTTGGATGGCTATCAAGTGCAGGATTTCGCACCCAAAGCTGAAGCCATATCCATTATTCACGGCTGGAGCGACACGACCGTTCCTGTCGAAAATTCAATCCGATTTGCCAAGAAACATCGTGCCGCCTTACACATTTTAGACAGTGATCATCGGCTATATAGTGCACTGGATAAAGTAGAGCAGCTATTTGCAATCTTTCTGAAAAACCTTAGTTCAGCAGTGAAACCAGATAGGTCTTATCCATGAAAAAAATTGCTATCGCTTATTTTTCTGCAACCAATGTTACACGCACTTATGCAGAAAAAATGGCGGCAGAAATCAAGGCACAAAACCATGAGGCAAGCCTGCTCGATATTACATCTTTTGCCAGTCGTGAAGAAAAATTGCCCATCCAGGAATTTGATTTTTTCATTTTCGGCTTTCCTGTCTTTGTCAGCTTTGCCCCAAAAGTAATTAATCAGTGGATACCAACGCTAAACGCGGAAGGCAAGCGAGCCGCCCAATTTTTCACATACGGGGCACGCACCGCAGGGTATTCTCATTACCACACAAAGAGATTATTAGAAGAGGAAGCTGGCTTTAAGGTTATGCTCTCTGCCGAATTTCTTGGGCGACATTCTAATAATCTCGCAGGTTGGCAGATCATCCCCGAACGCCCTGATGAGCAAGATTTTTCTGTCGCTAAAGAGTATATTCGCGTTGCTCTGGAAAGATTTCTAAGCAAGAGATTACCTGCATATCAATTGCAAAAACCTTTTGAATACACCCAGGCGATCAAAAAATTGGCGGAGGCAAAACCAAGCATAGAACGTGGTTGGAGGCATCCTATCAGGATAACAGAAGAATGTAGCATGTGTCGTGAATGCGAAACCGAGTGCCCTACATCCGCTTTTGATGCCGACTTGGGCGAATCTGCTCCAGACAAATGTATCGAATGTATGCGCTGTGTCTATATTTGCCCAGAAGAAGTCATAAAAGCAGATGAACGCCTGAAAGATGTCTATGAAGACTTCAAACGTTCCTGGAATCTAACCGAAGAGATGATGCGCGCAAAACGAAGTAAAATCATCACAGAATTTTGGCAAACTACTTGCTAAAATACCGTAGCAATCCAAACACATATCAAATCATATAACTATCGAAGTTTTTTCTAAAGACAAGGAGCTATCAACAAAATGGAAATCAATCGAGTAATTATCATTATTTTAGACAGCGCAGGCATTGGCGCAGCACCTGACGCGGCATTATTTGGCGATGTAGGCAGCCACACGCTGGGGAATATCGCCCAAGCTGTGGGCGGGCTGGATGTGCCCAATATGGAAGCGATGGGATTAGGCAATATCGCCATCATGGAGGGCGTAAAGCCCCAACTGAAACCAAGCGCGGCATTTGGGAAAATGGATGAGGTCTCGGCAGGCAAAGATACCACTGCGGGACACTGGGAGTTAGCCGGAATTCACATCACCCAAGCTTTTCCCATGTACCCAGAGGGTTTCCCGCCCGAAGTGATGGATGCATTCGAGGCCCAAACTGGGCGCGGCTTCCTCGGCAATTATCCATCCTCAGGCACCGTTATCCTCGACAAATTAGGCGCAGAGCATCTTGAGACAGGTAAACTGATCGTTTACACATCTGGCGATAGCGTATTTCAGATTGCGGCGCATGAAGAGATTGTCCCCGTTGAAGATTTGTACAACTACTGCAAAATGGCCCGTGAAATTTTACGCGGAAAGCATGAAGTCAGCCGCGTGATCGCCCGTCCCTTCATCGGTGAGCCGGGGAATTTCACCCGCACAGCGAATAGACACGATTACTCGGTCATCCCACCAGAGGCCACCGTGCTGGATAATCTAAAAGATGCGGGCTTGATAGTCTTGGGCATCGGGAAAATCAACGATATTTATGTTGGGCACGGCGTCACAAAAGCCATCCACACTCAGAGCAATAAAGATGGGATTGAGAAAACAATTGATGCCATCCGCACGCATACGGACAAGGGATTAATTTTCACCAATCTGGTTGATTTTGATGCAAAATTCGGTCATCGCAATAACCCAGAAGGCTACGCGGATGCTTTAGCAGAGTTTGATCAATACCTACCCCAAATCATGGATGCCCTCGCCGAAGATGACATCCTCGTCCTCACCGCCGATCACGGCAATGACCCCACCTATCCAGGCACCGATCATACGCGAGAGTATGTGCCGATTTTGATTGCGGGTTCTGCTGTTCAGGCAGTCAATCTTGGTGTTCGCTCCACATTCGCTGATCTTGCGGCAACGATTGCCGATATTTTTGATGTTAAGGCTCCGCCGCAAGGGGAGTCATTTAGGGGAGAGATTCTTGACAAATAAGTAATACGACATTCATGTCGTAGTTTTACAAGGGCGAGACGAATCTCACGTTAGGGACATAAAAAGAGACGCTTTCTCAACCGAAAGCGTCTCTTTTTAAAAGAATCCATTGAAAATAAAAATTAGTTTGAAAATTTCCTAGTCACCTGACAGTTTAAGAAAAGAGCAGTTGATCGGCATAAATTCTCCACTAAAATAGGTTTTCTGGAACCATTTTAGAAACGGAGTAACCTAATGCCGACCAACCATTTGTATCATACATTGA
>Ga0209249_1000131_pt1 | contig 100653 bp, 72 predicted proteins | sample SaaInlV_200m_DNA_4_FD_184653 | JGI IMG/M metagenome (GOLD analysis project Ga0209249, IMG submission 184653) | Marine microbial communities from expanding oxygen minimum zones in the Saanich Inlet - SI037_S3LV_200m_DNA (SPAdes) (version 2) | ecosystem: Environmental > Aquatic > Marine >... | reverse complement strand
TGAACTACCACAGATTTTTATTTTTGAGTAATAGCGAGCTATTTTGATGGAATAAAAATTGAGGACGGTCAAAGATGATGTGCAGTTTGGGCTTGTAGTAGAAATATTTATGAATTATTCAGGTTAAGAACGCAAAGAGTTTTATTTCATAAAACTTTGCTTCTTTGCGAGATTATGTTTTGAATAGATTGTGTGAAATTTCTTGCCAAAACAAGAATATTAGAAATAAGATACTAAAATATCTACAAAAAAAATAAACAACATAAATTTTTTAGAATCTAATTTTTTTTATGTAAAAAATTTCAATCCATTTTGTTCGGAATATTTTAATAAAAGTCATAAAACAGTAGTACATTAGCAATTTATATTAAATTGTAATTTTAGAACTAATTATGACAAGTATATTAAGAGAACCAATCACTAAGAGAATCCTAATTTTAGTATTAGTATCCTTTGCTGCCTTGGTTTTAGTGATATATGTTGAGAACATTTTTTATAACGATTCTCAAAAACTTACAGTTGAATTAAACAATCAATATGCCAGCAGAAATATATTAAAATCTGTGAATAGGAATCTTTTAGAAATAGAAAGAGAATATAATGGATATAATATTCTTGACAGTATTTCTGACATTAGAAATTCCGGTAATAAAATAAAACAATCTGTAGCTAAAATATCTGAAATTCTTAATATTTATCGCAAAGGAGGAATTTACAAAGATACCTTGTACTTAAATCTATATGAAATAGATGAAATTGTTGAAGAGTTTCATTTTTCAGCTTCGGAAGACTCAACTACTCTTTCTATTTTAGATGAAATGGAACAAAATTTAGAAGAAATTCTATTTTCCTCAAATCAACTTATCAGTACATTAATTCGAAAATCGAATATTACAGACGAACTAAGGTCAAATATGCTTGAAAAAGCTATTGCATCAATAAAAATTCAAACTGAACCAATTATTACTAATTTTAGAAACGATGTTAATTTTTTACGTTTTGAAACAAATGAAGAAATAATACTTATTGAAGATTCTAAAAAAAAATCTATCCATGCTTTTTTCTTCTTTCGATACATTTTTGTTGGGATTGCTCTGCTGATAATATTCGCTGCATTTATGATGATTTTTATTCAAATAAAAAATATAATAGATGAGCGAAAAAAAGATTCAGAATTGCTATACGAGAACAATTTGATGATAGAAGATATTTTAGAATCAGTTCCAGTAGGAATTGTAATAGTGAATAAACGCAAGAGAGTAATTATGGTGAATAGGAATGCCATGGAAATGTTAGAAATTTCTGACAGAAACATCATCTTGCAAAAATACTGGTCAGACCTTTTCAAAATTTCTGATCCAAACAAAACGATTGAAATAAAAAATATTGAAGCTAAACTAATTATTAATAAAGAAAAAAGCATTCCAATTATCAAAAGTGCAATACCCATTCAAATTAAAAAAGAACTGGCAATAATTGAGGCATTCATGGATATTACCGACAGGTATGAGGCTGAAGAAAAATTAATAAAAGCCATTGAAAGGGTAAAATTTGGAAATAAATCGAAAGATATTTATTTCAATACCATGATTCAAAACTTAAAAAACCCAATTAAATTAATCCACAATTATTCAAAATCGCTATTAACTCATGATTTTAGCGAAAAACAAAAATTTTATCTCGATTCAATTGATAATAATAGTAAATACTTGCTCGAACACATAAATGACGTTAACGATTTATCGAGTATTTATGATAGTCAAATTGAAATTTTTATTTCAATAGTTGATGTATTTTCTTTTTCAACAAAAGTAAAGGATATTTTTTCCAACCTATTTTCCAAAAAAGACGATATTAGATTCAATTTTCAGACAGATAAAAACATGCCAAAACTTTTGTATTTCGATGAAAAACGATTGAGACAAATAATAAGTAGCATACTAAGGAGCATTCTACAATATACAAAAAGAGGAGAAGTAAGTGTACTAATATCGTATGTTTTGAGCGATATTGTAGAAAATACTGTTGACCTTATTGTCAAAATTGAAGAAAATTTTCAAAGTATTCCTCAAGAATATATCAGGAAAATATTCAATAGTAGTACTGAAATTAGTGAATTATCGAAAACTTGCGAATTGAATTCAAGTATTTTGGAATTAGCATTTTCGTTTCAACTGGCAAAAATAATGAACGGTACAATTACTGTTTCTGATTATAAAAACAGAGGCAGGGCATTTAGAATTGTGCTTAAAAATATTAAAATAGCAGATAATCAAGATATTGACACAAACGTTTCTGAATTTGATTTTAACAATATTGAGTTCGACAATGCAAAAATTCTCCTTTTAGATAGCAATCATTTGAATTGCACTCTGATAAAAGACTTTTTTGCTAACACAAACCTACAATTCATTGAGATGGACGATGGATACGATGCAGTTTACACAACAAGAATGCGAAAGCCTGATTTAATAATGATTAGTAGAAATTTAAAAGGGCTTAGCGATATCGAAACTGTCAGAAATATTAAAAATGAAAAACTAAGTGAAGATACTCCAATAATAGGTATTTTAGAATCTGAAGATGAATTAGGAAGCGACAACGACTTCTACCTCAATTACTTTAATTCAGTCCTTATTAAACCTCTGAACAAAGCGAAACTCGTAGGAGAATTTCTGAAATATCTTAAGAATTCTGCCAAACCACGGAAAATTATATCTCCTTCAGAAAAAAAGAAAACCATAAAAATTGAAAGCTCGCCTTTAGATTTATCAAAAGTTATAATCGAATTAGAAACCACAATCAAAGAGGAATGGAAAGAAGTTAGAAATAGTCATCTGATTAATGAAATAGAAGATTTTGGCAATAAGGTTAGATTATTAGGGGTGAATCATTCAATTCCAAACCTGCAATTATACGGAGAAGAAATTATTCTTGCTTCTAAAAACTTTGATATTCCTAACCTTTCTGCCACATTAAAAAATTATAATTTGATGGTTGAAAATTTAAAATCAGGCAAAAAATATAATTAAAGTTCAACGAATTATTAAAAGCTGGCAACATGAAAATTTGAAAAAATCGGTTATCTTTACAAATATTTTTGAATTGAAATAAATGATAAAATGGAAAACAAAAATTTCAAAATTTTAATAGTTGACGATGTCCCAACTAATATTCAAGTTTTAGGAAGCATATTAAGAAACGAATCTTACCAAATTGCATTTGCTTCAAGCGGAAAACAAGCACTATCATTAATTGAAACACAACAAGTTGATCTTATTTTGTTAGACATAATGATGCCTGAAATGGACGGTTTCGAAGTTTGCAAAATCCTAAAACAAAATCCGAAAACTAAAGATATATCCATAGTTTTTTTAACTGCTAAAGTTGAAAAAGAAAACATAGTAAGAGGATTTGAATTGGGTGGACAAGATTATATTACCAAGCCATTCAATCCTTTAGAACTTCTGGCTCGTGTAAATACCCAACTAAAATTAATAGATCATCGCAGAGAACTTGTTAAACTAAACGATATGCTCGAACAAAGGGTTGAAGAGCGTACAAATCAATTAGTTGAAGCCAACAGCAAGCTTTTGTTGCTCGACAATGCAAAAAGTAATTTTCTAAATATCATAAGCCACCAAATACGTACACCGCTTACCGGAATAGTAGGTTATAGTGCACTTTTGATGGAGGCATTAGAAAATGAGGAGCATAAAACTTACATGAAAATAGTTCAAGAATCATCAGACAAACTTATCAAATTCTCCGAAACAGCCCTGTTAATCACTTCTTTAAGTGCCGATAAATATAATGTAAAAATTGTTCCAACCTATATTAGCCAAGTTGTTAATCAAGCTGTTTCAAAAATACAACCCGAAATTGAGAAGAAAAATATTAATCTAAATGTTCTACTTCAATCAGACGAATTAAAATTCTCTGTTGACGATGAATTAACAACAAGGTGTTTTGATATTATTCTTGAAAATGCAATACAACATTCACCCGAAGGAGGCGAAATATGCATTAAAGCTAAAATAGAAGACTACAAAATCACAATCGATTTTACTGATGAAGGCGTAGGTTTCGATCAAGATTTTATCGAGGCATTTAACAAAAAAAATCCACAGCACGACCTTCTTGAAAATCAAAATATTGGTTTAGGCTTAGTCGCCTCAAAATATATTTTAGAAGCTCACAATGCTAATATTTCATTGTCTAATAATGAAAATTTTGGTGCATGTGTTAAGTTATCTTTCCCTTATTTTTAAAATTCTTTTGAAGAAATACTAGCTCAAAACTCACCATAAGTAGCAACATCAACATTTGTATAAATGCGTTCAAAAAGTAAATGAGCATTATTCTTTTTCTTATCAAAAAAATAATGCTCATAATAAATTGAAGTACGATGTACTTTATTTAGGAATGCTTTTTACTCAAAACAGAAGCCATAGTCTTTCCGAGATGTGCAGGCGATTCAACAACATGAATTCCACACTCACGCATAGTTTTCATTTTAGCAGCTGCAGTATCATCAGCTCCACCAATAATTGCTCCGGCATGTCCCATTCTTCGTCCTTTCGGTGCAGTTTGTCCGGCAATAAATCCAACAACAGGTTTTGTGCTATTTTCTTTAATCCACTTAGCTGCATCTGCCTCCATATTTCCTCCAATTTCACCAATCATGATAATACCTTCTGTTTCACTGTCTTCCATCAATAGTTTCACAGCATCGAGAGTTGTAGTTCCAATAATGGGATCGCCACCTATACCGATGCAAGTAGATTGCCCTAAGCCAGCTTTTGTAATCTGATCTACAGCTTCATAGGTCAATGTACCAGAACGAGAAACAATTCCAATTGATCCTTCTTTATGGATAAATCCGGGCATAATTCCAACTTTTGCTTCCCCAGGTGTGATTACACCAGGACAGTTAGGGCCAATTAATGTTGTGTTCTTATCAGATATAAACTCTTTAACTTTTACCATATCTGCTGTTGGAATTCCTTCAGTAATTGTAATAACTACTTTAATACCTGCTTCAGAAGCTTCCATAATTGCATCGGCAGCAAAAGCAGGCGGTACAAAAATAACAGAAATATCAGCACCTGTTTCACTAATAGCATCGGCAACAGTATTGAATACAGGCTTTCCAAGATGACTCAATCCGCCTTTTCCGGGAGTAACACCGCCAACCACTTTTGTACCGTATTCAATCATTTGCTTGGCGTGAAAAGTACCCTCAGCACCTGTAAAACCTTGAACAATTACTTTTGATTCTTTATTTACTAAAACACTCATGCTTCAAATTTTTATATTTTTTTTCGAAGCCAAAAATATATTTTTAAATGGTTCAAACAAAATATTAAATTTAATCGTTTTTATATTTCTTTGTTTTTATAATTAATCTGAAACTTAATAATTGAACGACATAGAGAATAATATATTAGAAATAAATAATTTGTCAATTGGCTATATTTTGTCAAAAAGGAATAATAGAACACTATTTTCTAATATTAATTTAAATGCAAAAAATGGAGAACTGATTGCCCTTGTTGGCTCTAATGGAATTGGGAAAAGCACCTTGTTAAAAAATATAGCAAATTTGCACGAATTCCTTGCTGGCAATATTTATATTTCAGGAAAATCGATTCATTCATATAGTAGGCGGGATTTTGCCAAAAACATCAGCTTTGTTTCTACAGAAACTGTGAATACAAACAACCTTACAGCAAAAGATATTATTTCGCTCGGAAGATTTCCACATACAAATTGGTTGGGCAAGCTTTCGCAAAATGACAAAAAAATAATTAATCGTTCAATTGAGCTACTTGGAATTTTGGAATTAGTTCAAAAGAATATAAATGAACTTAGCGATGGCGAAAGACAAAAAGTTATGATTGCCCGCTCTCTGGCTCAGGATACTAAAATAATCATTCTTGATGAGCCAACAGCATTTTTAGATATTCCGAACAAGAACGAAATTGTTCATATTTTAAACGAACTATCGAAAAAAGAGAATAAAACTATCATTTTCTCCACGCACGATTTGAATATAGCAATCCGAGAGGCAGACAAAATTTGGCTTATGACCAATAATGAAATACTTGAGGATTCTCCAGAAGATTTGATTTTAAACAATAAATTTGAAAAAATATTCGACAACAAAAAAGTATTTTTCGATAAAAAAAGTGGCGATTTCAATAAAAAAAGAAATTATTATCAAAAAGTTGGATTGTTTGGCAACGACGAGGTTTTTGTTTGGACAAAAAAAGCACTTGAGCGAATAAACTATCATGTTGTTTGTAACAAAAAGCAAAGGATAAACGTCAGGTCAAGTATGAATAAATGGACCTTCTTTAATGAAAATGAAGAGCTAGATTTCTCATCGATATATGATTTAACAAATTTTTTAACCTCAAAAAATAATTTATATGGACAAAGCATTTAAGAAAATGGTGGGTTATGCACTCATCGTCTTAGTATTTTTGATAACAATAATTTCAATTCTTTCAATATGGGACATTATTAATATTGATATTGATTTATGGAAAGTACTGACATCATTATTTATTGTTTTTATTGCTACAACAATAGTTTTGTTTATTTTTTCAGTTCTTTTAAAGGATTCAAACAATTCTAACAAACAAGTAGAGTAAATTCGTATAAAAACCATAGTTTTTTCATTTCCAATCACTATTTCTCAATTTAGTGTAAATAAATGATAGTTTTATCAATCTGTTTTAACTAAAAAACTTTTTTAGTGTAGATACTTTTATAAAAGTTTTTAGTTAGTTAATTTTAGTAGAGTAATTTTTTTCATAATCAGAAAGAAGGAGGATCAAAAGTTCTCCTTCTTTTTTTTGAAAATCAACAGGTCAAATGAATTGCAAGAACTTTGCTTAATTCTTCCGAACAATTATATCTCTCAACAGCTTTCGAAGATTTATCGAAAAAATATGAGATGCCTAAATCGTTCAATTTTACAATGAGATCATCAGAAACTTCAATAAAACCATTTTTTCCCGTCCCAAATATTAAAACTTTCGGATTGAAATCAATTATTTTAGCAATATCAACTAATTGCAAAAAGTGCCCTTTCTTTCGTCTCCAATTTGTTTCAATTCTATTGGGAAATAAAATTAAATCAGAATTATATATTTTTCCATTTATTGAAATTCTTCCGAAACTATAGTTTTCTATCTTCATTATTAAACATTTAGTAACTAATCAGTTTATGACAATAAATTGTAACATACTAAACTATAGTAATATAAATAATATAAGCGCAAAGGTCGCTATGCAAATTGCAATGTTTTGCAATGATTTGATATTCAACATCTTAGCGTTTTTTAAGCTTAAAATAAACTTCACAATAATCATAAATTCAGCACTTTAAACACACTGATGTGATACAACATTTATAATAAGATTCGTTCGCAATAATTCAAATCGTTTAAATCGAATTTTACCAAAGCAAGTTCAGGTTTATGATAAGCTGCCGATAGTGCTAAAGTTCTGTCGTATTGATGTTTCCAGCTTCCTGTACGTCTCGACGATTCGTGAATATGCCCATGAAGCGTTAAGTATGGTTTCTTTTCACAAATTAGATTTGAAATAGCTAAACTTCCGACATGAAAATTTTCAGGATTTTGTTTATACAAAAAATCAGGCGAATGAATCCTATCCAATTTTGTATAGTTTGGAGGCGAATGAAAAAGAAAAACAGATTTACTTAAATCCTCATTTTCAGTTAATTGTAGCAAGTCTGTTTCGATAGTTGATGTTTTATAATCAATTTTTACAGAAACAGAAAACTTTCCATTTTCGGGCATTATACAATCTGTCTTTACTTTATGTTCAATATCGTATTTTTCCCAATCCTTAATAAGAAAGGGGGTGGGTGGCACGTATGAATAGCCAAAAATGCTGTAATCGCCAAAACTAATTTTTTTGTTGTGAATATAGTGCCAAATTCTTAGAGAGTCAACATTAAAAAATTGTTGTTCAAATATTGCAGGATCATCATTTCCTAGAATAATAAAAACCGATGGGTATTCGGATTTCAACGACTTTTTCAAAGATATAAACCTCTGTTTGAGATAATTATCAATAAAAGATTCGGAGTAAGAAAAATTATGAAAAGCCGAAGGTAAAATATCTCCACCTATAAAAACTGCTTTTGGTTTTTCAAGCTCAATTTGTTTAAACAAGCTTTCATATCTACTTTTGCTTCCGTGAATATCGGAAACAAAAAAACACAAATTCATTTTTCAAATTAAATTTACAGCTTACTTACAATTTTCAGAAATGACATAGAATTATTCCCTTCCAGCAAGCACACATGTTTTTTTATATTTTTTGACATTTCCATTCAAGTCAAAAATTTCAATGTAAACAATATACATCCCAATTCTTGCTTTCCTATTTTCGTTGTTCAAGCCATCCCAAACAATGATGCCAGAAATTGCAAGAAACTCATTTCTAACAATGTTTCGAATTAATCTACCTCTTGCATCGAAAACCGAAATATTACCAACATTTCCTGGATTTTGAAAATTATATTTTATCGATAGGAAATCGTTATAACCATCGGAATTTGGCGAAAAGACTTGTGGTTCTAAAAAAATATCATCTTCACTTTCAGCAAGTTCGGAAAATTGTGAGTTTTCAATTCCAGGGCTGGCAAAATCGTAACTTTCTGCTGCCGAGTGCCAATTTGCAGAATTATTCGATGGCAAATCGAAATTAATTTTTTCAAGTGAAACACCTTCAAAATCGTTCAACAAATCGAAGTGCATATTTTCATCATATTCAAATTCGTCAATTGTAGCAAGACTTTTGTTCAAAAGTAGAACGGTACCTTCTGAGTCGTTGTAGCTTGGCAAATTCAGGATTTTAACAAATCTATCCTTGTCGGAAAAATAGTATTGTTCGGCAATTACACCAGGATTTTCTGTGAAAACAATGTATTCCTCCGGGAAAATTAAATATCCGAATTCTTGAATAGTATCAAACGATATTGTTTCATAATCATCAATAGTTCCAATCTTTAAATCATTTAAACACAATGTTTTAGTCGAACGATTGTAAATTTCAACAAAATCAAACCCATTTGCAGCAGGATTAAAAAGAACCTCATTTATTACCAAATCGAAAGCCTCAATTGAATCGGGCAAGCCAAAATTTGCAGATGTTTGCAACGCTAAAATATTTCCTGCACAATCGTAAATTTCTGTTTCAATTTTTAGAGTATAAATTATGTTTTTCTGAAAATATGTATTAAACTCAAGCTCAACGAAATTGTACATAGGAAAGCCAACTTTTACAATTTTTGGTTTTCCAATATTTTTATTTACAACGAAACTATTTGTATCCAAAATACGTGTACTGTCCATATTTTCACTAAAAAAAACGAAGACTGAATTTTCAGAGGATATTGCAATTCTTTCAAGCATAGGAATTTCTGTATCAGGATTTTCTGAAAAAACAGAATTGATTTTTCCGGGAGTTCCTCCTTTTGCATCAATAGATGCTTCCCAATTTTCAAAACCTTCGCAAAAATTATTTGGATCGATCCGTTCGATAGACCAACCACCATCAGATTTATTTTTGTTGTGATACCAATCGGAATTATAATTTATGGATGAAACTATTTTGTAGTTATTATCTTGCAAATAAACCACTTGTCCATCGTTGGTCAAATCTGTTGAACCAAGGATACCAATAGTTTTTCCGTAAAAACGTAGTGAGTTTTCTGCTTCTTCAGAACAAACAATAATATATTCGTCGGGCTGAATTGTAAAACTTGGGAATTGTTTAGTTTTAGATCCAATGGTCAAAAACCAATCTGACAATGTAATTGAAAATGGCGATTTATTGAATAATTCAATATACTCAAATTCTGGAAGATTTACGCTGGGAGTTGGATCAGACATGATTTCATTAATTACAATATCATATGCCTGTGCTACATAATATTGAAATACTAAAATTATTGAGTCAATTGAATTTTCGCAATTATCGCTAATATTTAAAATTGAGATACTATAAGTAGATTCGAGCACAAAACTGTTATGAAAAATTAATCGAATACTATTTCCATTTTCTAAAATTGCAGAATCGGGAAAACCTATATTGTTGCTAACAAAATAATTCGAGGGATTTTCAGCAATATTACTTTCTAAAGTTTCCGAAAAATTTAAACTAATTGTATTTGAATTTACTACTTCTAAATTATTGAAAATAGGTGCAATAGTGTCGAGGTTTTCCGCAAAAATGGAATTAATTTCTCCGGGAGAACCGCCTTTTTGATTAATTGAAGCTCTCCAATTTGCAATATCTCCACAAGTATTTAATGGATCAATTTTCTCTAAAGACCAACCTCCCTCCTCTTTTGATTCGTCCTGATACCAATCTTGAGAAAAACTTACATTAGAAATAATATTTTCAGCGCTATCTAAAATTTGAATTGTTTGACCGGAATTTAAAATAGCAGGAAACGATGGCACACCGACAGTTTCTCCATACTGAACAAATTCTTCTACGGCAGATGTTCCGCACATAATCAAAAAAGAATTTGCTTGAATATTTGTATTGGGAATCTCCTTTATAGAATTACCTATCTGAATTTTCCAATTATTGAGATTTATATCAAAATCTTTGGTATTATACAACTCAATATATTCATAATCTGGAAGTTCCACAACCGGATAAGGATCCGCCATTATTTCGTTAATAACAATATCATTTTCGTTAACAGTAAAATATGTGAAAGATATGTTAGTATCAGACATCAAATTAGATTCTATATCAGAAATGTTTGAAACGGATAAAACATATTCTACTTCAGAAATAAAATCTTGTGAAAATGATAGCTCAACATCACTGCTTTGCTCCGGGTTCAAGGTTGCTAAAGAAGGATTTCCAAAATTTGTTAATGAATAATTATTTACATTTTCGGCACTTAAAACATCTAAAGGTTCAGAAAAATGAAGGAATATTTTATTTGTAAAAACCTGAAAACTATCAATTTTTGGAGGAATAGTATCTTGAAACAAATTTCCTGTAATATTAAATTCATCGAAATAAAATTTATCGGAACGAGTCGATGTGTATTTGCAAAAAATTCCAAAATAATTTGAGAAGGTATATGAATTATCAAAAACTGTTCCTTCGGAATAATAATTACTTCCTCCTGTAGTGTCAGAAAATAATTCCCAATTTCCGAGCTCATCTCTTACAACTTTCACTCGTACAGTAACTGGAGAAGTATCAACTCTATCGTCTAATCCGTCAATTATTTCAGTTTTCGTTGTTCCAGATTGTTTGTATAAACTAATCTCGTCGTTAGTGTTTCCAATTTTTACAAAATATCCATTCAAATTTCCTTTCAGGTTCGCCTGATTTGAGATTAAATATATTGATGCGTAATTGCTTGAGGAAGGATTAAAATCTAATTCTACATAAAATTCCCAAGTAAAATTGCTTAAAAACTGAAGCTCTGTGGCGAGAATGGCAGTATCGGAAACTGCCGGGGCATTCAGATGTAAAACGAAATTGGTATCAATTTCAAATTTGGCTGTATCGCCAGACCAAGCAGGATTATTTGTAAAATCTCCATCGCTAAAGTCATCGTTTATTTGAGCTAATGCAGATAGAGGAAAAGCAAGTAAAAAATATAAAATCCATTTCATAGGATTGCAAAAGTAATTCTTTTTGCAATTTTACCTAAAAGGTGGAAATTAGAAAATGCCAATAAGTTGTTATGATTTTTTTGAATAGAATTCGTTGAGATTCATACTCAGAGAGAAATGATTTGAAGATCCGGCAAGATGGTAGGTTGCGCTTCCGTAGCTTAATTTGAATTTTGACAATTTCAAACCAAAACCCCATGAAAAACCTGCAATGTAAGTTCTTGTACTTAATTTCAGTTCTTCGCGTCTTTGATGATTGTATCCAAGATTTACGAAAAAATTCTTTGAAGGAATAAATTCTACGCCAACAATTAAGTGTCTGAATAGCTTATTGCTGAATCTATTAATCTTTGATTCGGATTGAACTTCTCCACTAATGGGATCAATAGTTTCAGAAGGATTTTGTGGATCTTCGTAGGTCAAGTCGAATTTATGAAGATTATGTCCTAAAAATGAAAGCCGAAATGGTGCATGTTTTGCCTTAACCGAAATTCCTAATTGTACATCAAAAGGAAGTGGTTCGAAATTTTCGTCGTGATATGTTTTGATTTGCGAACCAATATTTTTTACTACTAATGCTGCTGCAAATAATTTTTTTTCATTGTTGTATGTTATTCCAATATCTCCTGCAATTCCATATGATTCGTATGTTTCGAGCTTAGAATAAACCGGTTTCATATTAATTCCTATACTAAACAAACTATCAAGGCTTTTAGACCATAGCAAATTTAAAGCATACTCTGAAGCATAAAACTTATTCCCTGTGATATCACCAAATTCGTTGGCTTCAATAAATTCTCCGTAATTAATATAGTGTAAACCAACTGCAAAATTTCCCTTTTTCTCAAAAGATTTTGAATAAGAAATATATCCGAAATTTATATCAGAAAAATAAGTTATATAATTAAGCACTATGTTGTTATCCATCGAAGAGTTTAGTAATGAAGGATTATGAAAAGTCAAATTTAGATCATTATCTTTCACAGAAATCAAATCGCCGCCTAATGAAGCTACTCTGGCAGAATTGCTTAGTTTCAGAAAGTCGTATGTATTCATTGCACTTTCTTGAGCAAATAAACCGAGACTTAAGGCTACAAAAAAAATTACTCCAAAAAATTTCTTTAAATTATTCAATTGAAAAGTTTTAAATTTTTAATGTTTTCTCTAACGATAAAGCTATAAAATTAGTGTATAATTTATGTCAAAATTTATTGAATTCGTATTCTTTTAAATAATTACAGCCATAAATAAATTTATGGCTGTAATTAGTTGTAACTAACTAAATTTAACGATTATCAAGCTTTTCTTCAAAAATATAGATGTTAGAATTAAACTAATTAGCAGGATAAACAAGATTTGCTTGATTGTTCATATTTACAAGATAACCTTCTCCCGGAATCATGCTCCCTATCTGGTTAATTCCAAATATAGGCCAAAAAATCTGTCCATCCTCATTTTTCACAATTTCAATATTGTTAATAATATTATCAAGCATCAAACTAATTTCTCCTGAGGAATCCCGAACGTATCCAAGATAATTAGTTATATTGTCTGACAAAGGAATTATAAAAGTCTCCGGAACTATTGCCGTTCCACAAATAACTAAAACTTGTTGAGAATATAATTTGATTAAGTATCCATTGTAATTTGACATATTTCCTATTTGATTTATGCTAAATTGTGGCCAGTAAATCAGACCATATTGATCTTTCACAATTTCTACGTTTGAAATATTAAATAAGACATCACTAAAATCTCTATTATTAACATCAATAAAAGTAGAAAAAACATTCCATCCGGAATCAAGAGCTATCAGTTGACAGGTATCCGAATAGACAGTTATTTGAGTATCAACAGAACAATAATTTGCGTCATAAACAGAGAAAAAATAATTTCCAGAGGATAAATTGAAAATATTCTCATTTGTTTCTCCTGTATTCCACATAAATGAATATGGCGATACACCGCCACTTACAAATGTGTTGATATATCCATCTGCTTGACTATATATTTCATTAACAGCAGTATAACTTATATTAATTTGGTCTGCTTGAAAAATTGTATCAATTGCAGTAGCAGAACATTGGTTAAGCATATTAGTAACAGTTAGTGAATAAATGCCAGCATCTACTCCATTTAGATCTTGTGTGTTTGTACCATTTGACCATTCAAACGAATAAAACAAACCACTTGAAGCTGACATGTTACAAATAATTGAACCTGTTGATTCTGAATAACAATCAACATCTGTATTACTAAGAGAAATAATAATTGGATCATACTCATTTATCGTAAAGGGAGTAATATCCTCACAAGAATTATTATCAGTAACTGTAAGTGCATAATTTCCGGCATATAAACCAAAAATTGGATTATTTGTAGCACCATTGCTCCATAGATACGAATAAGGAGAAGTTCCACCATAAACAAATGCAAATGCAGAACCCAAATCTGAACCATTACATACAAACATACTAGAATTTATTGAGGTTGAAACATTGCTAGGTTCATTAATGACAAACTCTTCGTATAAACAGCCAGTTGTATTTGAAATTTCAACAAAATAAATACCGCCTCCAATATTATTCAAATATTGAGTAGTATTTCCATTATTCCATAAATAAGAAATGTTGGAGGTATTACCAACAATTTCTATATCTATACTACCATTATTATCTCCATTGCAAAGTGGTTCTGATACGATAAGATCAGTAGAAAATGTAGGATTTGGCTCAGAAACAAAAGTTGCAGCAGTTTCAGTACATCCATTAATCATATCAGTTACAGTTAAAATATAAAAGCCTGCACCTATCTCGTTCAAATTTGCTGATGTTGCACCATTTGACCATTCGTATGTAATAAGTGTGTTTTGCCAACCTCCTGTAACCATTGAATTAATTGCACCTGTTAGAGCATTTTTACAGGCAATATTAGTTGCACTAAGTGTAATAACTATAGGGAAATTTGGCTGGGAAATAACAAAAGGAGAAATTAGTTCGCAACCATTGTTGTCAGTAACTGTAACATCATAACTTCCAGCTGACAGACCAGATATTGGATTTATTGTATCTCCAGTACTAAAAAGATAAGAATATGGAGTAGTTCCTCCCGACACATCAAGAATAACTACGCTATTATTAGAGCCATGACAAACTGTAAAATCGCCATTTACACTGACTGCAAGTGGTGCATTTGGCTGAACTATTTCCATATCGTCTATATACAAACAACCCGATGTATCAGAAATTTCAACATTATAGAATCCTGCATCTAAGTTTTCAATATCTTCACTTGTTTCTCCATTCGACCAGACAAATGAAATAGCCGAAGAAGCATTTGAAATGTCAAGATTTATATTTCCATTTTGTACACCATTACAAAGGATGTTTTCTACATAAGCATTTACAAGAAATTGCGGATTTGGTTCATTAATTTCGATACTCTCAATTGCCTGACAGCCGTAAATATTTTCAACTGTAACTGTATATGTTCCAGCATCAAGATTTTGAATATTTGATGAATTTTCTCCATTAGACCAATTATAAGTCAAACCAAACTGAAAACCACCAGTAACATTAGAATTTATTATACCTTCTGATACATTTTTGCAACTTATGTCGTTACTTGACAAATTAACCAACAACGGAGCAGGAGGTTCAATAATATTAACATATTGAATATTGGCACATGAGTTTGCATCAGTGATAGTAACAGTATAAGCACCTCCGCACAGGCTATCGATCGAAGCCATATTATCTCCGGTACTCCAATTGTAAGAATATGGTGATGTTCCACCAAAAATTCCAAAGGCGCTGGCACTACCGGTACATTGTCCATTGCAAACTGTAAATATCCCTGTGATAGAACCCATTATTGGAAACTGAGCCTGCTCAATGGAAATAATTGTATCCTTCTGACAAGCTTGCCCATCAGTAACTGTAAGAGAATAGTTTCCAGCCGGCAAATTTGTCAAGTCTTCCGTAGTCAAACTAAAATATGACCACGAAAATGAATAAGGTGGACTATTTCCAACAACAGTAATGTCAATACTACCAGTATTATCACCAAAGCATAAAACGTCCAGTTTCGTAAAACTAATGGTAAAATCGCAACTATTTTCTGATGAAAGTTTATTGCTATTTTCTATGAAAGAATTCTCTGAAAGAAGAAAATCAGCGGGTTCTGAGGAAATTAGACAATCAAATTCAGAGATTTTGGTTTTGGTAGATTTTTGATTTTTTACAACAATTTCAGATAAACAAAAGCTATCATTAAATTCTGGTGATAGCTCAGCATTAAGATTATAGGATAAGGTAAAAAATCCTATTATTAGGACAAGTTTTAATTGATGGTAGATTTTTTTCATAGTAACTTCTTTTGGTAAAAAAATTAATAATTAGGTAGATTATTTTTGGGGACATTATTTGTACGGCTAAGTATTTCATTTCACTAAATTTCAAGTCATTAATTACGAGGTCAAAGATTATAAAATTTTTATAAAAACAAAACTCAATAGAAAAAATACGATAATATTTATTAAATGTTTCTTAGTTAATTGTTAAAAAACCAGGCATATAGCTATTTTTCATAACATTTAGTGACAAATTTTTTACGATTTTTTTGACTAAACAATAATGATTTTTTACATATAAGCATATAAATTTCACTAAATTAAGGCATATCTCACATTTATTTCACTTAAAATATTTCAAAAAAACAATTTATTTAACAAAAAAAATATTCAACTTTTATATTTTTCGATAAAATACAAAGCTTTATATAGTGCCTCTAAGAAAACAGTTCAAAATTAAAAACATCTCTTTTTGCGATATTTCTATTTTTTTCATTTGTCTAATACAAAAGCATTTACTGCATGAAAGAAAATAGAAATCTCATCAAAAATTAATTATTTTATAAAAATTGCCTGTTTTCTTAGAACCACTATATAGACAAATATTAAGTTTCAAAGTATTTAATTGCATAAATATTCCTAAAACTTAGTCTTATGTAATTTGCAAAAATTAGTTTTACCTTAAACCAAGTTGAGCGTAAGGTGCCTTTTTTCATTATTATTATACGTAACTACCTTAATTACAATAGTATTGTTTTCAAAAAGTCGTTTGTAAACCCGAATCAATTTGTTTGTTTAGTTTATGTTTTTTTGCAAAATGTTAATTATGACAATTTTAAAAACAGAAAAAATGACAGTCATGCAGCACAATTATATATCGACCACACAGGAATACAATAATTTATAATATGAAAAAAACCGTAGTACCCGAAATAAAAACATCTAATGTCCTACATCCACATTATCATGAGATTACAAATTTATTTTAACAAGTTGGTTTAATTGATTACGAAGACGGAGTTATATTTTTTGTAAGCGATTCTATAAACCATATTTATTCACACATTTTCAGGATGCAAAGAATATAATAGCAGCAAGTCTTTCTTTTTTTTGAAGAAAACATTGAATGCTCAGTTGAAAAACAAAACTACATAAACAATGAATTTTATGAAATTTCCGGAGAAATAAGAATAAGGTAACTTTTGCGTAAAAGAAATAATATTTGAATAATTGCAGTAATACCAAATTTGTTTAATTTTGCAGCTTGTAAAATTTAGCATATGTTTACTTTATATAAAAAAGAAATACGGACATTTTTCAGTTCCCTTACTGGATATATTGTTATAATCGTTTTTTTGTTAGCTAATAGCTTGTTTTTATGGATATTCCCGGGAGAATTTAATGTTCTTGATGGAGGCTATGCAAATATCGACACGCTGTTTATTATTTCTCCCTGGATTTTTATGTTTTTAGTTCCGGCAGTAACAATGCGGCTTTTTGCTGAAGAAAAACGAAGCGGAACAATAGAGATTTTGCTTACTCAACCTTTATCTGACATCCAAATTATATTGGCAAAATATTTTGCGGGCTTGACTTTAGTTCTGTTTTCCCTGCTGCCTTCGCTCATATACTTTCTAACAGTTTATCTTCTAGGTTCGCCTGTTGGAAATATTGATATTGGTGCCACTTGGGGTTCATATATTGGTTTGTTTTTTCTGGCAGCTATTTATGTTTCAATTGGTTTGTTTGCTTCTTCCATTACTGAGAATCAGATAGTTTCGTTTATTGTAGCTATACTAATTTCGTTTTTTATATATATTGGATTTGAGTCGATTTCTAATCTTGAATTCGTAAAAAGCATAGACCATTTCATTCTAAATCTGGGAATAAACGAACACTATCGCTCAATGAGCCGAGGGGTGATAGATTTAAGAGATATTATATATTTTGTTAGTGCAGTAGCCATATTTACTTCTGTAACAAAAATAGTTTTGGAAAGCCGAAAATGGTAAAGAAATATATCAAATAAAAAAAGTTGTTAGAATTTCTAACAACTTTTTTATTTAATTTGATTCTAAATAATCAAATATTTTGTCGATGACCTCTTGTCGAGGTTCACATTTACTTTTATTCAAAAATTCTATGACATCTTCATATTCGTTGTCATCAATAGAAAAAAGTGTTCCTGTATCGGCAAGAAAGCTTGCATTTTTTTCAAATTCGTTAATTACATAAAGTAAAGTAAAATTTTTATTCATAGGCTTTCAAAATTTCAAGTTAAATATCAACTTTAAAAACGCAATAAAAATTTTATTATTATTTATTATGTAATGTTCTAATAAAAAACATACAAATTAACATTTTGATGCAACTGTATCTTAGGTTTTCTAGGAAATTCTTAAATATCCTATTTCTAAGAAAATGCCAAACACATACCAATTTATTGGCATTTTCTCAAAATCCTGTTTACATTTGGGTTAAATTAAGCTTTTTTGCTTCAATAAGTTTTCGCATATTGATAAGTGCATAGCGCATTCTGCCAAGTGCTGTATTTATGCTTACATCAGTATGATCAGCAATTTCTTTGAAACTTAATCCTGCATAATGTCTAAGCATTATTACTTGCTTCTGATCATGAGGTAGCTCTTCAATTAAATTTCTCACATCCTGAGTAATCTGCTCTTTTATAAGGGTTTCTTCAATGTTCCTCTCAGAAAATTTAGGTGAATTAAAAAGATCAATCTCATTTCCATCATTTGAGTATGTGTTCAAATGCTTTTCTTTTCTGAAATGATCAATAACTAAATTGTGTGCTATTCTTACTACCCACGACACAAATTTCCCTTTATCAGTATATTTCCCATTGCGCAATGATTTAATAACTTTGATAAAAGTGTCTTGAAAAATATCTTCCGCAAGTTCTTGATTTTTAACAAGAAGAAGAATGTAAGTGTAAACTCGGTTTTTGTGCCGTTTAATTAATGTTTCAATACAAGATTGCTTTCCTTCGATAAACTTGCTTACAAGTTCAAAATCAGACATTTTATTCTCTGACATAATTACCTCCTATTTTTATTTAGTAAATACAGGTAAAATTATTCTATAAGCAATCCTCCATTAAAGTTTAAAAGTTCATTAATTTCAACAACGCAAGAAAACACTTTTTATTTAAATATCAAAATTATTTTTAATAAATTCAGAAAAATTATTTTCATATTTTTGAAAAATTGAAATATTAAATTTTCAAATTGATTAAGTTATTGAAATATAAGGGATAAGGAATTCATGCAAAAAAATAAAAATACAAATTCAGAACACATTATAATAAAAGGTGCAAAAGTTCATAATTTAAAGAATATCGACCTTTCTATCCCAAGAAATAAATTGATTGTAATAACAGGACTTTCAGGTTCCGGAAAATCATCATTGGCTTTCGACACTTTATATGCTGAAGGACAAAGACGCTATGTGGAAAGTTTATCGTCTTATGCGAGACAATTTCTTGGAAAACTAAATAAACCGGAAGTTGATTTTATAAAAGGAATTCCTCCGGCAATTGCAATTGAACAAAAATCTATTACTAAAAACTCACGTTCTACAGTTGGAACTTCAACCGAAATTTACGATTACATAAAACTTCTATATGCAAGAATTGGCAGAACAATTTCTCCAATTTCAAATACAAAAGTGAAAAGGCATACTGTTACAAATGTAGTAGATTACATTATGTCATTGGGTGTTGGGAAAAAAGTTGTTATTCTTACTCCATATTCTTCCGAAAACAATAATTCGATTGCCGACAAAGCAAAGCTATTGCAACAACAAGGATTTTCTCGATTAGAAATCAACAATAAAATTTGGCGAATAGACGATATCTTGTTCGATACTGACTTACAAAAAGACACAACAACTTTCAATATTGTTATTGACAGAATTTCAGTTGACAATAGCGAAGATTTAATAGCCAGATTAGCTGATTCTGTCCAAACAGCATTCTATGAAGGAAAAGGAGAATGCATTGTCAAAACTATTGAAGATGAAAATGAAGCCATCAAAAAATTCTCGAATAGATTTGAAGCAGACGGAATGAAATTCGATGAGCCCACAGTTCATATGTTTTCTTTCAACAATCCTTATGGTGCTTGCCCAAAATGTGAAGGTTTCGGAAAAGTAATAGGTATAGATGAAGACCTTGTAATTCCAAATAAAAATCTTTCAATTTACGAAGATGCGGTCGCATGTTGGAAGGGCGAAAAAATGAAATTATGGAAAGAACAAGTTATATTTTTTTCTTCAGAATCAAATTTCCCTATACATAAACCTTTTAAAGATCTTACTCCAAAACAAAAAAAGCTAATATGGACAGGTAACAAACATTTCGAAGGTTTAAACAATTTTTTCGAAATGCTCGAACGCGAAAATTATAAAATTCAATATCGTGTGATGCTTTCAAGGTATAAAGGGAAAACAACTTGTCCGGAGTGCAATGGAGGCAGACTGAGAAAAGATGCAAGCTATGTTAAATTTGGCGATAAAACTATTTCAGAATTGGTAACTATGTCGATTGAGAACTTACAGCTTTTTTTCAAAAAAATAAGTCTGAACGAACACGAACATAGAATTTCTAAACGCCTTTTGATTGAAATAAATAGTCGAATAGATTTTTTAATGAATGTTGGCTTAAACTATCTTAGTTTGAATCGCCTTTCTTCAACACTCTCAGGAGGAGAATCGCAGCGAATAAATTTGGCAACTTCGCTCGGAAGCAGCCTGGTCGGATCATTATATATATTAGACGAACCGAGTATAGGTTTGCACTCTCGCGATACAAATCTATTAATAGGAGTTTTAAAAAAACTAAAACAAATTGGCAACACAGTAATTGTAGTAGAGCACGACGAAGAAATAATAAATGCTGCCGATGAAATAATCGATGTTGGTCCTTTAGCCGGAATAAATGGAGGAGAAATTATTTTTCAAGGAAACCATATTGACATTTTGAAGGCAAAAAGAAGTCTTACCGGCAAATATCTTTCAGGAAAGGAAAAAATTCAGACTCCTGACATAAGAAGAAAATGGCGAAATTTTATTGAAATAAAAGGAGCTTGCGAGAACAATTTAAAAAATATTGATGTGAAATTTCCATTAAATATATTAACGGTTGTTACTGGTGTAAGTGGTTCTGGAAAATCTTCATTAGTTAGTAAAATTCTATTTCCAACTTTACGTAAGATTCTTGAAGGATACTCTGAGCGAGCTGGCTCCTTCGATGAAATTTCCGGCGACACCAAACTTATTGACGATGTTGAATTTATCGATCAAAATCCGATTGGAAAGTCCTCAAGATCGAATCCTGTAACATATTCAAAAACTTACGACGAAATAAGGAAACTCTATGCAAATCAGCCCCTTGCAAAACATCATGGATATAAACCATCACATTTTTCGTTCAATATAGATGGCGGCAGATGCGATGAGTGTCAAGGAGAAGGTATAATAAAAGTTGAAATGCAATTTATGGCAGACGTTCATTTGATTTGCGAATCGTGCCATGGAAAACGCTTCAAAGAAACTATCCTGGAAATAAAATATCGTGGTAAAAATATTTATAACATTTTAGAACTAACAGTCAATCAGGCAATAGATTTTTTCGATCAAAAAAAAGAAAGTCTTGAGAAAAAAATTGTTAACAGACTAATGCCACTAAAAGAAGTTGGTTTGGCATATCTAAAATTAGGACAGGCATCGAGCACCCTAAGTGGCGGCGAAAGTCAAAGAATCAAGCTTGCTACATTTTTAGGAAAAGAAAATGCCGACCAGAATAAACTGTTTATTTTTGACGAACCCACTACCGGTTTACATTTTCACGATATTAACAGACTACTCGATGCCTTCAAAGCTCTTATAGTGAAAGGAAATACAGTTTTAATAATTGAACATAATATTGAAATAATAAAATCGGCAGACTGGATTATTGATCTTGGAAAAGAAGGTGGCGACAAAGGTGGCTATATTGTTTTTGAAGGCACTCCAGAAGAAATAGTAAAGTGCAAAAATTCTTATACCGGCAGATATTTACAGAATAAAATTCTTGATGTTAATGACAAATAGTTTTTCATTGTAGATTCATAAATTTAAACCCAAAAAACTTATTTTTTTCAAAAAAATAAAATCGAAAAAAATATGAGAAAAAACATAGTTCATAAATAAAATTTTATTTAATATTGTCGCAATTTGTATTTTAAGATTTAATAATAATAAATTTAAAATTATGGCTAATCAAAAGTTAGAAAATTTTATGGCATGGGTAGTTGCCAAAAATCCAAGCGAAGTAGAATTTCATCAAGCAGTTCTCGAAGTAGCTGAATCTATCGTTCCGTTTTTAGAAGAAAATCCTAAATACGAGAAAGCAAAAATATTAGAAAGAATTGCCGAACCCGAAAGAGTTATATTGTTTAGAGTTCCTTGGTTAGACGATAAAGGTGAAGTTCAGGTGAATCGCGGATTTAGAATTGAAATGAACAGTGCAATTGGTCCTTATAAAGGTGGATTGCGATTTCATCCTACCGTAAATCTTGGCATATTGAAATTCTTAGCTTTTGAGCAGGTATTTAAGAATAGTTTGACTACGCTTCCAATGGGTGGCGGAAAAGGCGGATCAGATTTCGACCCAAAAGGAAAATCTGACAACGAAGTTATGCGTTTTTGCCAGAGTTTTATGACAGAACTTTGCAAACATATTGGACCAAATACTGATGTTCCTGCAGGAGATATTGGAGTTGGTGGAAGAGAGATAGGATTTTTGTTTGGCCAGTATAAAAGAATTAGAAATGAATTTGTAGGTGTTCTTACAGGAAAAGGAAGAGAATGGGGTGGTAGCCTTATTCGTCCGGAAGCAACCGGTTACGGAACTGTTTATTTTGCTGAAGAAATGCTTAATACAAGAGGTGATAGCATGAAAGGAAAAATTGTTACAGTTTCCGGTTCAGGAAATGTTGCACAATTTGCTACTGAAAAATGCAATATGTATGGTGCAAAAGTGGTTAGTCTATCCGATTCAGGTGGAACAATCTATGATCCTGAAGGAATTGATGCTGAAAAACTTGCATTTGTTATGGAATTAAAAAATGTGAAGAGAGGCAGAATTAAAGAATATGCAGACAAATATGGATGTGAATATTTCGAAGGAGTAAGACCATGGGGAATTAAATGTGATGTTGCTTTACCATGTGCTACTCAAAATGAAGTTAGCAAAGAAGAAGCTCAAACATTAATTGACAACGGTTGTTTCGTAGTTTCGGAAGGAGCAAATATGCCTTCAGTACCTGAAGCTATTGAAATTTACATCGAAAGTAAAATTCTTTACGGACCTGGTAAAGCTGCAAACGCTGGTGGTGTTGCTGTTTCTGGTCTTGAAATGTCTCAAAATTCAATGAGATTGTCTTGGACAAGAGAAGAAGTAGATGCAAAACTTCATCAAATTATGAAAGATATCCATGCTACATGTGTTAAGTATGGAACTGATGGAGGTTTTATTAATTATGTAAATGGTGCAAACATTGGTGGTTTCGTAAAAGTTGCCGATTCGATGATGGCTCAAGGTGCTGTATAATTCAGTCTATCTAACTATATAATAAAAAGGCTCAACAAAAATGTTGAGCCTTTTTTAGTTTCAAATATTTTGGTTTTTATGTAAAACAATTGTTTTGAAGAGAATATTTGACGAGCATTTGAATTTTACAAATAACAATGAACCTAAAACATGATTGAAGAAAAAATTATTTATGCCCTCACTGGTGAGGTAAAAATTGGCACAATAGATGAAATATTAAAATCAAGTGCAATAGGATCATGTGTGATAATAGCAGCTTACGATCCTAAATGCCAAATTGCTGGAATGGCACATGTAATGCTTGCTGGAAAATCTCCTGATAACACAAAATTGCCGAAAACCAGATACGCAGTTGATGCTATCGATACTCTAATTGAATTGTTGCATGAACATGGCAGCAATACCGAAAACCTTGAAATTTGTCTTGTAGGTGGAGCAAATGTTCTAAGAAGGAAAAATGACAAAATTGCCCAAAATAATATTAATAATATTATAGATATTTTAGAAAAAAGAAAACTGAAAATTACGGCAAAATCTGTTGGCGGTTATGAAAGAAGAACTGCAACATTAATTGTTGAAAAAGCAGAACTTTACTATTCAATCGGAAGTTTACACGAAAAATTACTTTATAAATTTAACTAACTCAGTACAAATATGTCTTGAAGATTTGAATAGATAAATCCCATTTTTGAAAAGTAAACATATTAATTCAGATGCTAAAATTTTGTGCTTGATTTGTTAAAATTTATATGTATATTTGGTGAGGTATTTATTAAAAGAAAATTTGATAAATGAGAAACAAGGTTTATAGTTTACTTCAAAAGCTTGTTCGAGATATGCAATAATTAGCACAATCAACATAAAAATCTTATTATAAATTAAAACTTTAGATGTCATGAAAAAAGAAATTAAACTTGGACTTAGGATTTTAGTCATAGGAACTATAATGTTGGTTATAGGATGGTATTTTGTATATAAATATAACTACAATAACACTCTGAAACACGAAATAAAATATACGCAAATAATTGTCGATGAAATGTCGCATAATGTTGAGGACCGACTATTAGAAAAGATAAAAACAAATAAAACTTTAGCTGTTGCCCCTATACTGAAAAAAGCATTGAAAGAAAGTAATAGAAAATTTCATAATTTATCAGATATTGATAGAAGTGAGCTTTTTAACGAATTAAACAAAAAATGGAAAACCACCAAAGATCCAAATGACGCATTCATTCTTGAATATACCAATAACGAAATCTCTCATTTTTTTAATCTGCAACAAGAAAACCTAAAAGGTGAGTACGGCGAGATTTTTTTAACAAACAAATATGGTTCAGTAGTGGCATCAACTGCAAAACTTTCAACATTTGTTCACTCACATAAATATTGGTGGAAGGGTTCTTATAATGAAGGAAATGGAGCAATTTTTATTGACGACCGCGGATATGACGAAAGTGTAGATGGTTATGTCTTAGGTCTGGTAATTCCCATAAAAGAAAATCATGAAATAATTGGAATTTTAAAAGTTAATTTAAATATTTTGGGTGCAATAAGCGATATGTTAGAAAGTTCATTGCTAAATGATTTTGGCCAAAATAAATTAATAAGAAGTGAAGGTGATGTAATATATTCAAAAGGAGAAGAACCACTGAGCACACGAATACCAGATTTATTATATAAAAAACTGAAATCTTCAGAAAATAATTCATTTTTATTTTACGATTCAACAAATTATTGGGTGATTGGAAAATCGAAAATTTTGATAACATCAAACAACTCTAAAAACTATATTTTTGGAGGTTCGTTTGAATCAGCTGATCACAAAAAGGGAAATAGTGGAGAGTCATGGTTTATAGTTAATTACAGGAGTCTGGATTCTTTAGTCGGGCCACTGAAAGATACAACAAAGATTATTGTTATATTTGGTTTAATATTTGTATTTATTATAGCTATAGCAGCATTTTTCTTTGGAATTTATACTTAGTTTTTTGGCAATATTAATTTCAAATTTGTTAACAACTATGAAAAATCATTAAAAAAATAATTTAAGTAATTAACTTCTTTTTCATTATATAAAAATAAAAACTTATTCTATGAGCAAAGAAATCTCAGGACAAAACATCGGTGGTAAAAATTTCATTAATTTATATTTAATGATTGTTGCTTTCTTTCTAATAATAATGCCTGTAGCAATAGAATCGTCATGGGTTAGTTCAAGCGACTTTCATTCTTGTATCGAAATTTCCAGTTCATTTATAGCACTCATTGTTGCCTATATTGCTATAATATTCTTCTTTGGTTCACGAGAAAGATTTTATTTACTCATCGGATTAGGTTTTTTTATATGTGGTAGCGAAGATTTGATACACGGAATTCTCAGCTTCAAAAGACTATTTACGAATACAGATATCGACCTTACTTCCTTTGTACCGGCAACTTATGTGGCAGGGAGGATTTCACTTGCATTAATAATTATTGTAGCTCCACTGTTTGAAAAATATTATCCCAAAAAACACGATCTTAATAAAATTGCCTTTTTCTATTCAATTTCTGCTCTGTTTCTTGGAGGCGGTCTGACGGCTTTTGCATTTTCGATTAACCTTCCGCAATTCATTTTTCCTGAGAATGTAATCTCGCGACCCATTGATTTGTTTTCAGCTGTACTATTCTTAGTTGCAGCTGTTGTGATATTTCGGAAAATGAAAAAACAAAACGATGTCTTTACAAGTATGCTTTTTGCCAGTATTTTACTAAATTTTGGCGGGCAGATGTACATGTCTTTCTCAAAACAACTTTTCGATGTATATTTCGACATAGCTCATTGGGCAAATATCTTAAGTTATTGTATGCCTGTGCTAGGAATTGCCTTAAAAGGTTTAGCAGAAATGCAAGCAGTGAAGATTGAAGTTCAAGAAAAAAAAATAGCTCAGGAAAAATTGAAAGAACTTAATAAAAATCTTGAAGAAATCATATATGAACGCACTGCAGAATTACAAGTTAATAACGAAGAACTAAAAGCCAACGAAGATCAATTATATGAAACAAATCTAAAATTGAATGAACAAACAGATGAGTTAATGAAAACAATAAACATCATTAACAATGGGCAAGTAGTCGCGTTTTTGCTACAAAATAAAGAAGGTTGGCCGGTTGAGTATGTGTCGGCTAATGTAAACGAAATTTTTGGATATTCGAAAGATGAGTTCATGTCAGGAGAAATTTCATATTCCCAAATAGTGCATGAAGATGATTTGCATATAGTAGGCAAAGAGATTGAAGAAAATAGCAGAAAGTCTTTTATCAATAAATTTGCTCACCAACCATATCGTATTATTACAAAAAACAATGTTACTAAATGGATTGACAACAGAACGGAAATTATAAGAAATGTTAAGAATGAAATCACGCACTTTCAAGGAACAATAATTGATGTTACAGAGAAAATATTCGCAAACAAGAAGGCTAAACAAACCGAGTTACAGATATTGGCAATGGCAAACAACACCGATTCTATTATATATATAAAAGATATTCAAGGCAAATACATTCTTATAAACAATCAATTTGAAAAACTATTTAAAACAAACAAAGAATCAATTGTAGGTAAAACAGTTTTTGATATTTTCCCTGAAGAAGCTGCTAAAAAATATTATTCAACAGAACAACAAATAATTTCACAGAATAAACCAATTAAACTTGAAGAAAACTTAGATTATAATGACAACTATCATATATATTTGTCAAACAAATTTCCTTTGTATAATGATAGAGGAGAGATTTTTGCTATTGGAAATATATCCACAGATATCACTGAAATCAAAAAAGTTGAGCAAGAGCTAAGTTCACTCAATGAAGAACTTATATCTAACGAAGAACAATTGCAAGTGAATGAAGAAGAATTAAGAGAATACAACCAACAACTTAAACAAGAAATCGAGACACGTAAAAATGCTGAAGAACAGCTTCGAAAAAAAACTAACCAGCTAATTCAGTCAGAGAAAGCAGGTGCAATTGGCACTTTAGCTGCCGGTATTGCTCATGAATTAAATAATCCAATGATGGGTATTTTAAATTTTTCTGACTATTGTATTAAACACATACCGGAAGATCATAAGGTTTACAGTGTGGCAACAGATATAAAAACCGAAGCAAAAAGGTGTGTAGAAATAGTTTCAAATCTTTTGACTTATACACGACAAGAAGACACTGAAAAAAAGAGTTTCAGATATATTGATATTACTACTATTATTGAAAAAGCTTTGCGACTTCTAAACTATAAAATCACAAAAAACAATATCAATATTAAACGCATTTATGAACCAAACATTCCAAACATATATATCTGTGCAAATCAGATTCAGCAGGTTCTATTAAACCTAATAAGTAATGCTGCCGACGCATTAGAATCTGCTGAAAATAAGAATATTACAGTTCATATATATACAAAGAAAGACTTCCTTTTTGTCAAAATTATTGATAATGGTGCCGGAATTTCTCCTGACAACAAATACAAAATATTTGATGCGTTTTTCACAACTAAAACAATAAATAAAGGTACCGGGCTGGGGCTTTCTATTTGCAAAGGAATAATGGACGAGCATAATGCAGAAATAGCTTTTGAAAGTAAAGAAACATTTGGAACAGAATTTTCATTGAAATTTAGTATAAAAGACAAATCAAATATTTAACCTACCTTATATATAGAACATCAAATTCGCAGATTACGAGGCAGTTGAGTTTGCATTTTTATAATAGGAAAAAATCCGTTTTTTGGAGGACTGAATAATTCATGAATTATTCTTAAAACTTATAAATTGTATTGAAAAAAATTTGAAATTATCTAATAAATACAAAACATAATCAATATATTTTGATTATTTTTGTTAGTAATTAAATTTGAAAAATGAAAAAAAACATCTTAGTAATTGATGACGATTTTGCAATAAGACAATCCTTTATTTTAACTTTTGAAGATACTAATTACAATGTGGTAGTTGCAGAATCGGGCTACGAAGGTATAGATAAATTTAAAATGCAAAAATTTGACCTTGTATATTTAGATTTAAAAATGCCCGGGATGAATGGAGTTGAAACATTAAATGAATTACGGAAAATTGACTCTGAAACTTCTATTTATATTTTCACAGCCTATCATAAAGAATTTTTTGAACAACTTAAGAAAGCTGCTGAAGCAGGATTAGATTTTGAAGTATTGCATAAACCATTAGATAGTGCACAACTAAAAGAAATCACAGAATCATTAATCGAATAAACTTATACTTATGTCAAATTATAAATTTAAATTATATGTAGTCGAATCCAATGTTAAAACTTCTGATGTAATTAAAAAAATAAAGGAAGTATTTTCTGAGGTTCTGAATGATAATTATTCATTAGAAATAGTTGATATCTTGAATAATCCTGATTTAGCCATTGAAGCAAAAATACTTGCTTCGCCTACGCTGATTATGGAATTTCCATTGCCATCAAAACGAGTAATAGGAAAAATTGCGGATACAGAAAAATTATTTGCACGTCTTAAAATAGTCAAGGAATAAAATATATTGAATTAAGATTTCAAATTGACCATAAATCTGGCCTATTGTAATCACACAAATATCATATTAAGAATATATAATATATTTTAACTATGAATAATAGAATTTTAATAATTGATGACGATGAAATTATAAGAAAATTCATAAAAGAAGTCATTTCATTAAATTTTAAATTAGAAATTGTTACTGCAAAATCTGGAATAGAAGCATTAGAACATACCAGTAATACTAAATTTGACATTATACTTTGCGATATTTCAATGCCTGAAATGGACGGATTTGAAACAGTTGAAAGAATAAAAAACCAAAATACAAATCGGAATACATCTATAATATTTATTACAGCATTCGATCCGAATAAGGAGAAACTAAATCAAGGTATCAATGCCGGAGCTATTGATTATTTGATAAAACCGATCACAGGAAATTTTTTAGTAAGTACAATTAAATTGCATTTAAGATTGATTGAAAAGGAAGAACAAATTAATTCAGAATTAATACAAACTATTGATAAACTTAAAAATGAAGAAGTAAAAACCAAACAATTATGTGAAGCACTCCATATTACTAAAGATAACTTTGAGAGTATTGTAGGGAAAAGCGATGCTGCCATTCTCATCACCGACAATGAGGGTATCTTACGTTTTGTCAACAAGATGGGAGAGAAAATTTTTATGAGGAAAGCAGATGAAATTATCGGGGAATCATTTGGCTTTATGTTCGAAACCGGAGTAAAAGATGAAATTGATATTATTAGAAAAAATGGGGAGATAGGTAGAGGAGAAGTAATTTCTACCAGAACACAATGGCAAAATAATCCTGCTATTCTGATTATGATAAACGATATTACCGAACATGTAGAATTGCAAAATAATCTTAAAAAAGCAAAAGAAAGTGCACAACAATCAGATGAACTAAAAACTGCATTTCTAGCAAATATGAGCCATGAGATTAGAACCCCTATGAATGCCATTGTTGGATTTTCTCAATTGTTAAATGAAGAAGACATATCTGATGATGACAAGAAACAATTCATACAATTGATAAATAGCCGTAGTCAGGATTTGTTAGTATTGATTAACGATATTGTTGACATCTCGAAAGTAGAGGCAGGATTGCTAAAAATAGTACCTAAAGAATGTTCATTAGATAAAATACTGCTTGAGATAAATCATTCATTCAGCAGTAATAGAAAAATTATTGATGGAAACATAGATTTCAAGCTAACCAGAGTCCTAAACAAACAAAAGAGTAAAGTTATAACAGATGAAGTTAGAATAAAGCAAGTCTTAATCAATCTAATAAACAATGCAATAAAATATACTTCAGAAGGGTACATAAATCTTGGTTTTACATTGGAAGAGTATGACTCCCAACAATTTGTTCAATTTTTTGTAGAAGACACAGGTATTGGTCTTTCAAAAGAAGATCAAGAAATTGTGTTCAAGCGATTCAGACAAGTTGAAGATAAATCTACAAAACTCGTTGAAGGTACCGGTTTAGGATTGTCTATCTCTGACTCCTTAGTACATTTACTTGGTGGAGATATTTGGGTTGAATCGGAAAGTGGAAAGGGTTCAACTTTCTTTTTTACCATCCCTTACAAACAGGTTGCTCAAGAATTACCTTTGATTCCAATTATACCTCGTGAGGAAGAAATTAAACCTAAAGAAAAAATAAAAACTATTTTAATTGTAGATGATGAAATAACAAACTGCCTTCTTCTACAACATATGCTCAAGAAACAAGCAAAAATCCTATTTGCATATAACGGCAATGAAGCAATTGATTCTTGTAATGAAAACTCCGAAATTGATTTAGTTCTGATGGATATTAGAATGCCTGAATGTAGTGGCATAGAAGCTTTCAAAAAAATTAGGTCGAATAGAAAAAATTTACCTGTAATCGCTCAAACTTCATATGCGCTAACAGGCGAAAGCGAAGAAATTATATCACAAGGTTTTGATGATTATATCAGCAAACCAATAAATAAAACAAAGCTTTTCGAACTTATTAATAAACATTTGGATTTGTAATTTGTGTTACAGTAAAATTCAAATGCTTTACATGTTGGCAATCGTCAACAATAAGCTAAATTCTTATTCCTTCATAAAATCTTCAACCCTTTCTACCATATCTTTGTTTCCAATGAAATACGGTACTCTTTGATGAATCGATTCTGGTTTAATATCCATTATACTTCTTTTGCCATCGCTTGCTTTTCCACCAGCTTGCTCGCAAATGAAAGCAATTGGGTTACATTCGTATAACAAACGAAGTTTTCCGTTAGGAGCAGTTTTTGTGGTAGGATAAATAAAAATTCCACCTTTAAGCAAATTTCGATGAAAATCTGCTACAAGCGAACCAATATATCTTGAAGTATATGGCCTGTTTGTATTATCATCATATTCCTGACACCACTTTAAATATTTCTTTACACCTTCAGGAAATTTTATATAGTTTCCTTCATTTATTGAGTAGATTTTTCCTTTTTCCGGAGTTTTAATATTTTCAGTTGACAAGCAAAACTCACCGATTGAAGGATCGAGAGTAAATCCACTAACACCTTCGCCGGTAGTATATACCAACATTGTTGACGAGCCATAAATTACGTAGCCTGCAGCAACTTGTTTTCTACCTTCCTGAAGAAAATCTTCGAGTTGAGCTTTTTCGCCCTTTTTACTTATTCGGCGATAAATGGAAAAAATCGTACCTATGGAAACATTAACATCAATATTTGATGAACCATCCAATGGATCCATACACACAACATATTCGCCATATTTCGACAATTCGTCATCAAATGTAATTATTTCCTGATCTTCTTCCGAAGCAATTCCGCAACAAACTCCACTTGCTTTTAATCCTCTGATAAATCTTTCATTGGCAAAAACATCCAATTTTTTTTGGTCTTCGCCCTGAACATTAACTTCACCAGCTGCACCAAGAATATCGACAAGGCCAGCCTTATTTACTTTCTTGTTAACAATTTTTGCTGCTATTCCAATATAATTCAACAATTTAGATAGTTCTCCTGTTGCATAAGGAACTTGAGCTTGTTTGATTGTTATAAACTCGTTTAGAGTAATTATACTATAGATATCCATAATTATTTTGAAATTAATAAATGAAAAAAATTCAAGAAAAAAGCTTACAATTAGCTTACTTTTTTCTTGAATCTATTTTATGAGTTCTCTTTTTCAATGAAACTAAAACAAGAAAAAGAGAACTCAAAAATTTGAATTTCTATTTAATAATAAGTTTATCAATGGCAACTTTACTACCACTAATAACTTTTACATAATATACACCTTGAGCAAGCGAGGAAGCATCAACTTCTTCCTTGTGAGAAACAACCGACTGAATATCATTAAAATAAACAATTTGTCCTTGGGCATTAATCAATTCAATCCTTACATTTTCGATCTGAGAATTTTCAATTTCAATATTAAAAATACCATTATTTGGATTTGGATATACCGAGAACAAATTATTTGACTCTAGATCGTTGATTCCAACTATTATATAAGTAACTGTCAATGGAGAGGCGTATGGTAAACTAAATTGCCAGTTTCCTGCAATCCAATTATGATCAATATCATTGATTCCCCATTCCCAGGTATTTGCACCATTGTCAATTACTAAATTCTGAACTGCTGTCCAAATATGGTCGTTGGCAAATTCATCGCCATTAGTACCATCATCATAAAAAGCTGTTTGTTCGAATCCGCCAGACCAATTTGCATCAAATTCGCCTGTTGTAGAATCCCAACTTCCTTTTAAGAAAAATCCAGTATGATCTCCACCCTGAGAATCGTCAACAATAAAAGTAATTGGAGAAACAAAAGTAATGCTAACAGTATCAACACCAACACAGCCTAAGTCTGAAATAGCAAGAACTGCAAAAACCTCTGATGTATTTACAGTTATGGTTTGAACAGTATCGCCAGTTGACCATAAATAATTTGGTTGTACTCCTGCATCAAGTACAAGTGAATTGGCAGTAATTGTCTGGTCTCCGCCTAAGTCAATCATTGGAGTAGGATTTACTGTTACTTCAACAGTGTCAGTTGCAGTGCAGCCATTATCGTTTACAATAACAGAATAGTCTCCAGAAACCAAAACAGAAATAGTTTGAGTAGTTTCACCGGTTGACCATAGGTAATCGAAACCGGCACCGGCATCAATAATCATTTCCATTCCTTCGCAGAATGTACTGTCAATTCCAAGATCAATAGTAAATCCAGGTTGGAAAGTAATCGAAACTTCATCTACGCCAACACATCCATTTAATGTAGCTGATAATGAATAAACTCCAGTGATAGTAACTTCTAAAGTTTGGTCGGTTGAACCATCGCTCCATAGATATGAATCGAACATTCCGCCATCTAAAACTAATAATCCGCCATCGCAAACTGTTGTATCAGCTCCTAAATCTACTGCAGGAAGCGGATTTATCGTAACAGTTGTAATTGCTGATTCAAGGCTTGGGCAACCAGTTACTAAATCAGCAACAGCAACACTATAATTTCCTGCTAATGTGGCTATAATACTTTCAGAAGTTTCTCCATTCGACCACATATAATTGTATCCGGCTGGTGCTGAAAGAGTAACACTTTCGCCTTCGCAAATAGTTGTATATCCACTTGCTGTGATAGTTGGTGTTGGTGGAGTTGGATTTAAAATAATCTCAATAGTGTCGGAAGCCGAACAACCGGCAGCATCTGAAACAGTTACAGAGTAAACGCCAAATGATACAGTAAGAGTTTGGGAAGTAACTCCTGTTGACCATAGATACGAATTAAAAGTGCCTGGATTAAGCTGAACTGATTGGCCTTCACAAATTGATTGGTCTGAGCCTAGATCAACAGAAACAGTTGCGTTTACAGTTACAGTTATATCATCAACTCCGATACAGCCATTATTATCGGTAACAGAAACAGAATAATTTCCTGTTGTTGAAACTACTAAAAACTGACCGGTAGAACCGTCATCCCATAAATAATATGACCAACCTGATCCTGCATGAAGCGAAATTGCATTTCCTTGACATATTGTTGTATCAGCTCCTAAATCAACAACCGGCAAAGGATTAACTGTTAAGTCCATATCGTCTGAGCCAACACAACCATTCATATCGGTAAGAGTAACAGCATAATTACTTGCTGTAGAAACTGTTATAATTTGGGTTGTTTCAGTAGTTGACCACAAATAAGTTCCTAAAATTACTGCATCAAGATTAATTGAGTTTCCTTCACAAATTGTTTGGTCTGCACCAAGATCAACATTTGGAAGCGAATTTACAGTAAGAACAAAATCATCGGTATTTTCGCAAGAATTTGCATCTGTTACTGTAACAGTATATGTATCTGACATTGAGACACTAATGCTTTGATCTGTTGCTCCATTGCTCCATATAAAACTTGCACCGGCATTTCCAGCGTCAAGCGTGTAAGATACACCATCACAAATTGCTGCATCAGCTCCAAGATCGACAATTGGTAGTACATTTACAAGCACTGTAGTAATTGCAGAAACCGCACTTTCACAATTTGTGGTTTGGTCGCTAATAACTACAGAAAAATCTCCACTTGTACTAACCATTATGCTTTCAGTAATTTCGCCATTCGACCATAAATAATTGTAGCCACTTGGTGCAGATAGTGTAACACTATTTCCTTCGCAGAAAGTTGTTGCACCACTTGCTGAAATTGCTGGTGTTGAAGGCAAAGCATTTACAGTTAATTGTACATCATCGGTACCCACACAACTGTTTGCATCTGTTACACTTACTGAATATAAATCGGTAAGAGTAGCAGAAATAGTCTGCGTAGTTTCACCATTCGACCATAGATATACTCCAGATATTACTGCATCAATTGTAATAGATTCACCATCACAGATTTCTTGATCAGCACCTAAATCAACTACAGGAAGAGGATTAACCGTAAGTACAAAATCATCAGTATTCTCACAATTGTTAGCATCTGTAACAGTAACTGTATATGTATCAGCCATTGTAACACTAATATTTTGGTCTGTTGCTCCGTTGCTCCATATGAAACTTACACCTGCATTTCCTGCATCAAGTGGGAATGATTGACCATCGCAAATTGCTGCATCAGCTCCAAGATCTACTGTTGGTAAAGCGTTCACGGTAAGTACAAAGTCGTCTGTATTTACACACATATTTGCATCAGTAACTGTAACAAAATATGTATCTGCCATTGTAACATTAATATTTTGGTCTGTTGAACCATTGCTCCACACAAAACTTGCACCGGCATTTCCTGCATCAAGCAAGTATGATCCGCCATCGCAAATTGCCATATCAGCACCAAGATCTACAACAGGTAGTGGATTAACTGTAACTGAAACAGTTTCTACGGTTGTATTTGTTCCATCAGAAACCGAAACTGAATATACTACACTTGCAATTGGATTGTCGGTAGGATTTGCATCAGTTGAAGAAAACGATCCTCCATCAGACCAAATATAAGTATAATTTGCTGATAATCCACCTGAAACAATAGTTGTAAGTTGAACTAAATCGCCTGCACAAACTGTACTTGGATTTGCCATTACAGAAACTAAAAGAGGACCTCCAATAATTTGAATGTCAACTTGTTCAATTGTTTCACAAGCTGTGTTGATATCAGTAACAGTTAAAGAAACAGTTGTTGTAGTTTCAATACTATCAATAGTAGTTGGATTTTGAGCACTTGCATCAACAAATAAATTTGCTGGTGTCCAGGAATAAGAATAAGAACCTGAACCTCCGCTAATTGTAGTGCTCATTGCAACAGCATTTGGATAACTTATTGTATAAGGGCCACCTATACCAACAATAGGATTTTGATTAACTGTTAGGTTTGTGATAATTGTACTATCACAACCATCAATGCTAGCAAATACATCAGTATAAGTTCCTGAAACAGTTTGGTCTGCTCCGCCGGCAAAATATGTTTCGCCATCGCAAATAGCAGCAATAACAGTTTCAGAATAAACAGGATTTACAGTCAAATTTGTAATAATAGTACTATCACAATTATTTATTGTTGTATAAACATCGGCATAAACACCTGATACAGATTGATTTGCTCCAGCTGCAAAATATGTTTCTCCAGAACAAATTGAAATATCAACTGTTTCAGTGAAAACTGGATTCACAGTTAAATTTGTTAAAATTGTACTGTCGCAGCCATCTATTGTAGTTAAAATATCTGTATAAATTCCTGAAACTGTTTGATCTGCTCCAGCAACAAAATATGTTTCTCCTTCACAAATTTCAACATCAACATTTGTAGTATAAATAGGATTTACTGTAAGATTAGTAATGATTGTACTATCACAAGAATTTATTGTTGTAAGAACATCGGTATAAGTTCCTGTAACAGTTTGGTCTGCTCCACCGGCAAAATATATTTCACCATCACAAATTTCAACATCAAAGGTTTGTGTGTAAACCGGATTTACTGTAAGATTTGTGATTACAGTACTATCACAGCCATTTACTGTCAATAAGTTATCAGTATATGTCCCACTCATAGTTTGATTTGCTCCGCCTGCATAATAACTTTCTCCGTCGCAAATAGAAATATCAAATGTTACAGAATATACCGAATTTACTGTTAAGTTTGTAATAACAGTACTATCGCAACCATCTCCAGTAAATAGATAGTCTGTATAAGTACCACTAGTAGTTTGCTCTGCACCGCCTGCAAAATAGAAATCTCCATCACAAATTGATATATCAAATGTTTGCGAGTAAACAGGATTTACAGTTAAATTTGTTGAAACTATACTATCACAACCATTAATACTTGTTAAAACATCCATGTAAAAACCAGTTGTATTCTGGTTTGCACCGCCGGCAAAATAAGTTTCATTTCCACAAATTGTAGTATCAATCGACAATGAGTAAGTTGGATAGACTGTTAAATTTGTAGTTACAATACTGTCGCATCCATTAATAGTTGTATAATTGTCAACATAAACTCCAGTAGTAGATTGGAATGCTCCACCTGCATAATAAGTTTCATTGTCACAAATTTCTATATATTTCATTATTGCATAAACAGGATTTACAGTCAAATTTGTAATAATTGTACTATCGCAACCATTTATAGTAGTATAAACATCTGTATAAACGCCTGCAACAGTTTGATTTGCTCCACCTGCAAAATAGCTTTCACCATCGCAAATAGTCATATTTATTGTCTCAGTATAGACTGGATTTACAGTTAAATTGGTAATTATTGTACTGTCGCAACCTTCAATAGAAGTTAAAACATCAGTATATGTACCAGCTATAGTTTGATTAGCTCCACCTGCAAAAAAGCTTTCGCCATCGCAAATTGCAACATTCACTGTTTCATTATATATTTGGTTGACAGTCAAATTTGTGTTTACCGTACTATCGCAACCGTTTGTAGCTGTATAAACATCTGTATAGCTTCCACTTGTAGTTTGCAGAGCTCCACCTGCATAATATGAATCTCCATCACAAATTGAAACATCATCAGTTTGTATTATTTCGGCTGGTTCAATAATTGTTATTGTTACAATTTCTGTAGTTCCAGTACCGCCACCGGTTGATGTTCCCGAAAGTGATGCTATACCGCTAATACCATTTGTCGCAAAATTGCCTTGATTTGGCATTCCCAGAGTTTGATATGTTGGAGTCATATCTACTACCTGACCAGATGAAGCCTGCCATACTTTCCAAACAAAAGCTTCATTTGCCTGGAAGCCATTATCTAAACCAGCTTCGGATCCCCATGCAGTAACTGCTGTATTGCTTCCTGTCCAAGGTGCATAACCACCACAGGCTAAAGTTCCGCCTTGATCATAAAAAACTCCAACATAATCTCCTACTGCCAGAACTTGACTGTTTATGGTTATTGTTCCTGGTTGCAATAAAATCGTATGGTTTCCACTTGTTACAATGTATGTCCAAGAAAATGGTTGTGAAGTACAATTATCAGTTACAGTAACTGTATATGTACCTGCAATTAAGCCAGTAATATCTTCGATTGCTAAACCATTTGACCAATCGAAACAATATGGAGTAGTTCCTCCACTGACAGTCAAATCTATACTTCCGTCTGAACCACCAAAACAGCTAACATCACTACTTAAATAATTTACTATAAGTTGCGGCGGTGCTACAGGTTGGTCCACAACATAATTCCCAAACTCGGTACATCCATTAGCATCTGTAATAGTCAAATCATAAGTTCCGGCAACTAAATTTGTTTGATTTAAAAGAGTGCTACCATTCGACCACAAGAAGGTGAATGGTGTTGTTCCTCCCATTGCTAAAAGGGATATTGAGCCATCGCTTCCTCCATAAAATGTAACATCTGTAACTACTGGATTACTAATAGTGATAGCTGCTGTAGGTTGAGATATTATTATTGATTCAGTAGCTGAAGTAGAGCTATTGTCAAATACAGTTACAGTATAGGTTCCAGCTACTAAGTTTGTCAAATCTTCTAAAAAAGTAGAATTTGACCAAATGTAAAGATATGGAGTATCCCCGCCGCTAACAGTAAGATCTACTGCTCCGGTGGCATCACCAAAACATGCAACATCGGTGCCCGAAAGTGAAATTGAAAGTGGAATTGAACCGGTTGCTGATAAATCCGCTAATCCGCTTATTCCGTTTGAAACAAAATTTCCTTGATTTGGCATACCAACAGTCATGTAAGTAGCAGTTGCATCAAAAGTAGCGCCTGTCGAGGCTTGCCAAATTTTCCACTTAAAAGCTTCATTAGCAGCAAAACCATCCATACCTGCATCAGCACCCCAGGCAGTGATTGCATTACTATTGCCATCCCAAATATGAAAACCACCACATGCTAAAGTCCCAGCAGTACTATCGAAAAAGACTCCAATATAATCTCCAACTGAAATTGCCGATCCATTTATAGTTATTGTTCCAGGTTGAACTAATATTGTGTGGTTGCTTCCGGTTACTAAACTTAGGTTCCAATTTGGTTGCGCAAATATCGCAGTAGTTGAAGATATAACAAATATCAACAACAAAAGTTTTTTTAACGTCAATTTTTTCATACTAAACTTTTTAAATTTAACTTTGATTTATTTTAAATTACTAATTTCTAATACCTTACTAAATATTTTTTTCTACAAATTTTTTCGCAATATATATTGAAATATTTAATTTTCAAATTGTTATTTGATGTAGATTACTAAAATTGCAAACTTTAATTTATAAAATATAAAAGTATATTATTCTACTATAGTAAATGAAGATAATAAATTTGCAAATAAGCTTGTAATTTTTCCTTTTTTCAGATGAAATTTGCAATAAAAATTGCTTACAAATTTTAAAAACCGATCCTACAAATTAATTATTTTATCAGATCTATTGATCCATAGTTCATTGTGCGAACTTGAAATAATTGTTAGGTCTTTCTGCGAAAACAAGAAATCAATAAGTAGTTCTATTACTTTCGAATCTAAAGCTGAGCTTGGCTCATCTAAGATTAAAATAGGCTTTTTCAAAAGAAAACAAGACGCAATAGCAATTCGTTGTTTTTGTCCACCAGATATTTCATTGATAGATTTTGTTAAAATATCAATCTCTAAATCAATTTTATTAAAAACAGAATTTATCTCATCCTCTGAAGGCGTATTATTTTTGTTTACAGTAAATTGAAAGGGAATATAAAAAAGTTCTTTGACAGTATTTAGCTGAAGGTTAACTTCTTGAGGCAACCATGAAATTTTGGATCTAATCTCTCTAATATTTTTGATATTCAGATTTTTTCCAAGAATATTAATATCGCCTTTTTGAATTTCTACGAAACCAAGCAAAGCATTCAATAAGCTGGTTTTACCTCTACCCGATTTTCCTACAATAGAAACTTTTTCGCCACGATTTACATCAAAGTTTAAGTTCTCAATAATTATTTTATCATCGAAACCAATAGTAAGATTTTTTACTTGAACTATCATAATATCTGTAGGATAAAAGACATATTTGTTTAAATCAACAAAAAAGAAAACTTACTTGTAAAAAACAAAAGCCTCGAGAATCTCGAAGCTTTTGTACCTGGGGCCGGGATCGAACCGGCACGGCCATCAATGGCCACTGGATTTTAAGTCCAGCGCGTCTACCAATTCCGCCACCTAGGCATTCCAAAATTAAGAACAAAAAAAGAGCGAGAAACGGGACTCGGACCCGCGACCCCGACCTTGGCAAGGTCGTGCTCTACCAACTGAGCTATTCTCGCAAATTCGGCGACAAAAATACTATAATATTTTATTAAACAAGAAAAATTTCATGAAAATATTAAATATTTTTTTGAGCTGTAGAAATAGCCCAGATATAGAATGTGTTAACTTTATAAAAGTTTCAAAACTCTGATAAAATATGCAAAACCAAAACCTTTTCCCGAATTGAAAACTCTTCATTTTTTAATTCAAGAATATAATTTCCGTCAGACAAACCAATTTCTTTGATATTTAATTCTATTTGATTTATATCAGAATTTTGAGGAGTAAAAATTGATGAAAACTTATTTATTCCGAGAATTGAATAAATATTCAATTCTACTTTTTGAGCATTATTTATTGAATATGAAATATTTAAAATATCGTTGCAGGGATTTGGAAAAATACTGACTGTATTTTTTTCTTGATAAATATTTTCTGAAAATGATGTAAAAGTTCTGCTCCATTTTATTGCATCAAAAGCAACTGACTGCCCTTGTATTCCGGTATTATCGCCAAGATAAACATAATTTGAATCGCCTGGAGCAAATGGGAAAAATCCGAGCGATACCCATTCATCGGAATAATTTCCCTGATTGATAGAAATTGTAGTGTCTCCTCCTGAATATTGAATTTTATAAAGTGAGTTTTCAGCATTTGCATCTATGGGCGGAATAAAAGCAGAAACTTCATAAATTCCCGAATCCGGCAGATTAGGTGTCCAGCTCACCCAGCAAATATCTTCCTGATAATCTACGGTGATAGTAAACCAGGAATGATCATTGTATCCCGAAAAATTGTCCCTGAAATATTTCTGATGAGAAGGTGGCTGATTGAAAATATAAAATCCATTGTCATAAAAAATATCGTCGATAATTGTATCATTATATAAAGAAAATTCACTTCTGCTTTTTAATGTCCATGCAACACCACCATGCGTCCCATCAGCATCCAGATTTTGAAAACCATTGTTAAATCCGGGCCAGTCGTAATATGCAAGTTGTCCGTCGTAGCTTGGATAGTTGGGGGTATTTTTATTTCCAAAAGGATCGCGAAATATTAAAGTTTGCTGAACAGGGATATAGCCAACAGCCAAAGTCAAATGACCACTTTGAGTTAGCCAACTGCAAATTGTGTGAGGATATCCGTTGTCTATTTCATTTGCAGTATTTTGAAAAGTGCAGGAACTCAACCATAATTGATCTGAATTAATTCCATGATTTTCATAATACTGTTTCATTTTTGAGCTTGGCGAAGATGAACCGTTCCACATATAACCATATCCGCCATAAGCATCTGTTCCGTAGGCATTTGCATAAACTTCGTAATAAATTTCGTTGAAACGATAAAGTTCAGAAACATAGGAACCATAGTGGCTAATATGCGGTGATGGATAACTTATTTGAGTTTCCCATTTTGGAAGTCGATTGTAAAAAGCAATTGCCATGACAGCGGTTGCAGGAGCACATGAGCCGCTGCCATCGTGCCAATCGGGCGTATCGTAAACTTGATGAACGTATGGAACTTTTGAAGTGTCAATAAAAATCCCGGAATTTGTTAACTTATTAAAATGGAAATGCTCTATCGGCAATTTTCCTTTAGATTTTAAAATCAGATATATATCTTTCAGCATGAAATTATCTATGTCGAAAATTGCTTCATATATTTCTCTGTTTTCTAAAGTATGAAATATTAGTTTATTATCACCAAAAATTTGAACTCCGGCTTCGTTTACGTCCTTTGTATTCGAGAGATTTTTCGTTAGGCTACCATCAAATTTCGAGATAAAAATGTCGGAACCCAAAAACCTGAAATTCATGACCCTGCTCTTAATAAAAATCAAAAACTCAGAGTTTAAAGTCCAAACTGCTAAATTTCCATCGCCTATTTCATAGATTTTACTTTTAGCTTTTTCCCACACATAATTTTTCCCTGTAACAGAACTAAACAGTAACTTTTTACCATCCGGCGACCATTTCGGATAAAGATAAGCACCTTTATTATCAGTAATTTGAATGATCTTTTTCGATTCAAAACTGAAAAGAAAAAGTTGCCCATTGTGGCTAAAAACAAGCTTTTGCTCATCTGGCGAAATATCTGTTATATTTGAATATTCGTAAAGGCAAAATTTTGCAAATTTGTTTTTCTGCTCAAAAAATAAAGTGTCTGCAATCGTATAAAAAACCTTCCCTTTATTTGTAAAATTGGGCTGCCCACAAAGCTGAGTAAAATTGCTAAAAATTCTTACTTTTTTAGAAGTAATATCTATAACTGCAGGAGCCTGCATTCGGTTTTGGTCAATCATTTTGAAAGCAATTTTGCTACCATCAGGCGACAAATTGTAATACCTACCACAACTCGGCGAGCTATGAAGAATTTCATATTTATTGTTTTTTATCAAATAAATATTTGAAGCATAATTATCACTGGCGATTATACCGAAAGGGCTGTAGTTCAAATTTGTAAAATATCCCGTTTCTTCAACTTTATACCAGTTTGTTTCAGAAATTTGAGAATAAGCAACTTTTAGCTTGAGTAAAAGAATAATGATTATGAAAATATATGTTTTTGAATTATATGCCATTTGTTCAATTTCATTTCATTTCAAAATAATTGTAAAACTATTGTTTTTTAGCTACTAACTCACGACAATACATTTTTTTTAATCCATTCTTTAAACAAAGGATCGCTAAGTTGATAATTGTTTTTTTCATTTTTAATAAGTACACCCTTGTTTTTCAATTGGTTTAAAGTTCGGAAAACGTTGATGCCGCTATTTTTCAGAGATGCATATACTCCATTTTTTGAATCGACTATGGCTATAATTACTTTCACACTTGCTTTGCTCGAAGATATTTCTTCCCAGCTTTTTTCAAGATAGTTTCGCTCCGATTGTAGCATAGATTCAATAAGCTGATTGTATGTCGGTATTTTTTCGTACAATTTAAAAAATATAATTGTTTCTTGCAAAGCCAGTTGCGAATAGTATGGATGACCCTGAGAAAACTGCAAAATTTGTTCGGATATTTTTTCGTATTTCTCAATTCCAAACGCTTTGAATTTCTTTTTAAAATATATGGCAAATTTTTGAGGTTCAATAAATCCTAAATTTATAACACGAGCAAAACGATAGAAAGGCGATTTTTTTGTTACAAACATTGAGTTCATGACGGATTCGTAACTGCCGGAAAAAATATAACTTGTGTTTTTATGCTTCTGTATTTTCGAACGAAAAAGTTTAACTATCTGATTTCCATCAAGTTTAGAAATGTCGCCAAATTCGTCAAAAGCAAATATCATTTGACTGTTGTGCTTTATAGAATATTCGTCAATAAAGTCGATGCTATTTTCGAGCAATTTCCATTCGTTCTGATTGCTGTCGGCAAAGCTCAAAATGAACTCAAAATCTTCTATTACTGCTTTTAGGTTTGCATTTTTAAATAACTGAAGAGCCGAGCGTGCCGATTTTTTAAAGATATTGTCGAGTTTATTGTTTTTGAGAACTTGGGCAGTAATTTGTTCTGAAAGTGAAGGTATTGTAGGCGATGAAAAAACATCAATAAAACCGGCATAATATTTTTTCTTTTTTAGTTGGGACAAAATTTCCAGCACTAAAGATGTTTTCCCAAACCTTCGCGGAGCAATAAGAACTATGCTTTGCCCCATTAAAATCAATTCTACAACTTTATTAATGTCGTCTTCACGACCAATAAATTCGTTGCCACTGACAGGTATTCCAACTTTTATTTTTGTCATATGCTCATTTATATTTTTACAAATATAACATATTCATTTAATACATTACAAGTATAGTACATATATAATTATATTTATATATAGTTTTTTTAGGTTTCATATAAAGCTGTATTACTGCTTTTTACAATAGTACTATAACTGTATAGTACTTGTTGCGTACTACGTATATATATTATTTATCTATTATAAATATATAGTACATAATCTGTACTATACACAAATTGTACTACGAATTTATTCTTAATAATGATTACTTTGATTAAATACGACTATTAATATAAAATTATGTTTAACAGTTTTGGCATGATTCAAATTCGCAAACAAATGGTGCGTCAGTGTCCTTTTTCGGCTACAACTAACATTTCAAAATCGTTGGTAGTAAGTTTATGCTTTCTCGAAAACGCTCCAAGTCGTGCACCGAAAATACCAATTGTTTTAAAACCGACAGATTTCAGTAGCCAGGTTATTTCGGGTGGTACATAGAATCTTTCATTGCATTTCAATTCTTTTTCCAGGCCATCGTCGTCAGAAAATTTGGTAAGATTATGGTCGCGAAAAGTCATCAAATCGAAAGAGTTTTTATTGTAGGTAGCATTTCCTTCCTCAGATTCGGAAGCCAGAAAATCTTTCACAGAATGGAAAAGCGGAAATAAACCATTTAAAGTTGTAAAAATCAATTTCCCATTTTGTTTCAAGGCTTTAGCTGCATTGCTTAGAATTTGAAAATTCATCTCGTCAGTTTCCATCAATGGAAATCCTCCCTCGCAAATCATAATTGCTGCATCAAATTCGCTCTCGAAAGGAAGATTTCTGGCATCATGTTTTTGAAAATCGATACTCTGATTTTGTTCCCCAGCCTTGAATTTTGCGCGCCTGAGTTGCGATTCCGACAAATCTATCCCCGTCATGCGAAATCCACGTTTCGATAATTCTATGGAATGCCGCCCTGTACCGCAGCCTATGTCCAAAATATTTGCCGATTTATTTCCAATTTCCTTCTCAATAAAATCGCATTCGCCAATCGTTCCCTGAGTGAAACTTTCTTTATCGTATTTCTTTCCGTAATTCTCAAAAAGCTCTTCATACCATTGTTTCATAGTTTTAATTTTCAAAATATTACAAAACTGTTAAACTATTTTTATTCTATTTCATACTTCCAAAATGTAAATGTAGAAATAAAGTTCTGTTTTTGGTGCTAATTGTTTAATTTCGTAGCTAAAAAAAATGAAATAAATGATAAATAATTTTCTAAAATATTTAGTTATAGCATTTTTCATATTTTTTTGTCAATTCTCTATAGCTCAAAAAACTGCTAATACCGACAGCATAAATTCCAATATTTTGGAAACAAAATCTGATGAATTGTCCGATAAGGAAAAGTTAGAACTTTTGAATAGTTTTTCTCAAAGATTTTCTTTGATGAAGCCTACACAAATGATAGAATATGCAAAAGAAGCCTTGAAGATATCGCAAAAATTAGAAAACAAAAAGGGCGAAATTATTGCATACAATAATATTGGCGATGGATATTATAATTTGAATGAATACGAAGATGCGATAAAATTCTATCTGAAAGCACTGGAAATTAATGAAGAAATAGACGATAAAGCCGGAGTTACAAATTCTTACAATAATTTAAGCGAAGTTTATAAGTTTTTGAAAAATTTTGAGCTTGCCGAAGAATATTTAAAAAAATCCTTAACAATTGCAAAATCGGTTTCAGACAATGGACAAATTCAGGTTGCATACAACAATTTGGGTAATTATTATTGCCAGTTGTATAAAAACGAACTCGCAATTGAGAATTTCCAACTTTCGTTAGAATTCTCTATCCAAAATGGCGATACTATCGGAATTGCAGCTTGTTACAACAATATTGGAAATGTATATAAAAACATTGGAAACAATCCTGAGGCATTGAAATATTACCTCAAAGCAAACGATTATTTCATACTAATGAACGATCCGTTTTATACCTCAGGTTCGTACGGAAATATTGCGGTTATCTATTCGGCAATGAACGATGAAGAAAATGCTCTGAAGTACTTTTCAAAATCGTATGAAATTAAAAAAAACCTTGGATTTACAAGAGGAATTTCAAAACTGATATGCAATATTGCCCAGTTGTACTACATGAAAAATGAATTTGAGAAATCTGTGCAGTATCTTGACACTGCCTTACTCTACGCAAAAGAAACCAATTCTCCCGAAAATATTTACAAAATATATTATTATTTTTCTGTGCTGTATAATGATGCCAAAGAATTTGAATTAGCTCTGAAATATCACAAACTTTTCACTGCAAAAAAGGACAGTTTATTTACAATTGAAAGCTCGAAAAAAATTGCCGATATGCAGGTAAAGTACGATACTCAGAAAAAAGAAAAAGAAAATGAGCTTCTCCGGAAGGAAAGCCAAATTCAGAAACACTATCGAAATTTCCTGATTTTGAGCACTTTATTAATTCTAATAATTGCGATTATTACATTCAACAGATATTTACTTAAAAAGCGAACTAACAAACTTTTGTCGGAAAAAAAGCAAGAACTCGAAATTCTGATTGCAACAAAAGACAAGTTTTTTTCGATAATTGCCCACGATTTGAAAAACCCGTTCGGGACACTATTGTCGGTCTCTGAACTTCTTGCAAACAATTATTCTGAACTATCCGACGAACATAAAATCAAAATTATTAATACGATTAACAATTCGGCGAACCTAACTCACAATCTTCTCGAAAATTTGCTGCATTGGTCAATTTCTCAAAGAGGAACCATGCCTTTCAATCCGTCTGAAATAAGCATTAATGAAGTTATTTCAGACACTTGTTCTCTATTACAACTTAACTTAGAAAAGAAAAACCTTACTTTGAGTAAACATTTAACCAAAACTCATATTAGTTTTGCCGATAGAAATATGATTGCTACGGTTTTCAGAAATATTTTGTCGAATGCGATAAAATTTACTCCTGATAACGGAAATATTTCAATTTTTATTAAAGAAAATAACGAATTTAACCTGATTTCGATTGAAGATACGGGTATTGGGATGAGCCAGCAAGACCTTCAAAAACTGTTTAAAATTGAGGTTAAAAATTCTTCCATCGGCAAATCGAAAGAAAAAGGTACAGGCTTGGGTTTAATTTTATGCAAAGAATTTATTACAAAAAATAATGGGAAAATACAGGTAGAAAGTCAGCCGAATGTGGGCAGCAAGTTTACTGTTTCTATCCCAAAGTCCAGAAAATCTTAAATAGAGTTGAAAAATTAATTTATGAGAATCATAATAATAGACGAAATTCACAATATTTTAATAGAAAAATTCACAAACTTTGGCTACTCCTGTGAATATAATCCCAAAATTAAAAGAGAAGAAATTCTAAAAACTATACGGGATTTTGACGGACTGATAGTTAGGAGCAAAACAAAAATAGACAAGCAAATTTTGCACGAAGCGAAAAAGCTAAAATTCATTGGCAGAGTAGGTTCTGGTTTAGAAAATATTGATGTAAAATTTGCAGAAGGACTAAATATAAAATGCTTTAATTCGCCTGAAGGCAATTGCAATTCGGTGGCAGAGCAGGCAATCGGAATGCTTTTGTCTGTTTTGAATAATATTGTTCCTGCATTTCATCAAATAAAAAATGGAATTTGGCAAAGAGAAGCCAACCGTGGAATCGAGTTGATGGGCAAAACAATTGGAATTATTGGCTACGGAAATGTAGGCTCGGCTTTAGCAAAACGATTGAGCAGTTTTGGAGTGCAGGTTTTTGCATACGATAAATATAAATTTGGCTTTTCAGATGATTTTGCAAAAGAAAAATCTATAGACGAAATTTTCAGATATGCCGATATTTTAAGTTTGCATATTCCACTAACTCAGGAAACCGAATACCTGATTAATGATGATTTTTTGAAAAAATTTAAGAAAAAAATCTTTTTGATAAACACTTCTCGAGGGAAAATTGTAAAAACTTCCGATTTAGTAGGAAATCTTAAGACAGGGAAAGTTTCCGGAGCATGTCTTGATGTTCTTGAATATGAAAAAATCACTTTCGAGGAATTGTACAATTCTGAAAATCAGGAAGAATTGAAATATTTAACTTCCGTTGAAAATGTAATATTAAGCCCACATATTGCCGGACTGACCCACGAATCGAACTATAAGCTGTCAGAAATTCTGGCAGACAAAATAATTGAGTATTGTAAAAAGGATAAATTTTGCGTTTAATTTTTCAAACTTTGATTTTTATCCTTTACTAATTTAGAATTTTTAGCTATTATTACCCTCAAAATTTTGAAACAAAAAACAAAAACAACAAAATGGATTTTAATTTAAGTGAAGAGCATAAGCTTATTAGAGAGACAGTTAGAGATTTTGCTGAACGAGAAGTAAAACCACTTGCCAAAGATTTGGACGAGAAAGGAGAATTTTCTATTGAGCTTACCAAAAAAATTGGTGAATTGGGTTTATTCGGAATGTATTTACCAGAAAAGTATGACGGCGGAGGTATGGATACCTTATCATACATAATTGCTGTTGAAGAAATGGCACGTATTGACAGTTCGCAAGCAGCAACACTTGCAGCCCACAATTCTCTCGGAATAGGACCAATATATTATTTTGGCAGTGAAGAGCAAAAAATGAAATATTTGCCAAAACTTTGTACAGGCAATCATTTGTGGGGTTTTGGGCTGACCGAACCCGATGCCGGCTCAGATTCTCGAGGAACAAAAACCAAGGCCAAACTCGAAAACGGTGAATGGACAATTAATGGAAGTAAAATATTCATTACAAATGGCTCATCGGAATTGTCGCTTGGCTCATCAGTTCAGGCTGTTACCGATATAGTTGATGGCAAAAAAATATTTTCAACAATTCTTGTCGATATAGGGACTGAAGGTTTCACCACAGCGCAAATGCACGGAAAAATGATGTGGCGAGCCTCCGATACCGCCGAATTGTATTTCGACGATTGCAAAGTTCCAAAAGAAAATTTGCTTGGAAAAATTGGAGAAGGCTCAAAAATTATGCTCAGCACCTTAGACAATGGCAGATTGTCGATTGCAGCAATTGGCCTTGGCCTGGCTCAAGGAGCCTTCGAATTGGCATTGCAGTATTCCAAGGAAAGAAAACAATTCGGGAAAGCTATTTCAAAATTTCAAATAAATGCTTTCAAATTGGCAGATATGGCAACAAAAATTGAACTTGCCAGAACACTTCTCTATAAAGCATGTTGGCTGAAAGACAATAATTTAGCGTTTGCAAAAGAAGGTGCAATGTGCAAACTTTATTGCTCCGAAATTGCCAAACAAGTAGCCGACGAAGCAGTTCAAATTCACGGTGGCTATGGCTTGATGAAAGATTACGACATAGAAAGATTGTATCGCGACCAACGACTTCTACAAATTGGTGAAGGAACATCAGAAATTCAAAGATTGGTGATTTCTCGACATATTGGTTGTTAATTGATTTTGTTATTGCAACTTCAATTTAGTGCATTAATAAGCTTTATTATTTTGTTAAATTTGAGCAGATTAAAGAAGAAACTGAAACAATTGTTTCACAATTCAAAAATACTGAACGCAGTAAAACTGAAACTACTGTTTCATAATTATAAAATGCAGTAAATGAGCAATATTGTTAGAAATATTGATTATCATGAATTTTTAGAACAAGTATTAGGAGAAATTCAAAAAGCAAGAATAAAAGTATTATGAAAAATAATCCATTAGATATAAAAGAAAAAAAAAACAGTTTGTAATTACGATTGATAAAAAACAATTAAACTCCGACTACATATTAGATTTACTAAATTGGTTACATAGTTTAAGGCATAAAACAGATGAATTTAATGACATGATCGTAAAATCTCAATCAACAAAAAATACAAAAGAAGAAGCTCGAACTTGGAATTATTCAGGAAGTGTTGATATCAACTTGCAAATAGATAATATAAATTTAAGAGATTTTGCATATGATTAATGTGAATTATTAACATAAAATATTAAAAACAGCGTCAACTTTTTACTTGTCTTAGAAATCTATATTTTTTTTAGTGAATGCAAGAGAGTAAGTAATGATGTTCGCACCAAAAGGTTTGGACTCAACTTATTTGCATTCACAGGTTTCCCAGAAACTCTAAGCCATATGTTGCAGTTCCACGCTTTTTTTATTTCAAATTATTTGAAACAGCTTATCTGGAATTGTAAGCAATAAAAACAAAGTGTATGAATCAAATGAAAAAAGAATTAATCACAATTATTGTTTTTTTTATAATAGGAACAAGCCTATTTGCTCAGAAGAAAACGAATTTTGATTTCAAGTTAATTGATAATGACGATGCTGCTTTTGGCGTTAATACAAAATTATTTGATGGGGATGACGAAATAGATCTTACTTTTCCTTTTTTTCCACTTTTAAGATTCCAACCTCGAAATTTTGCATTCGGTCCTACTTTAGTAATGACGAACGAAAATTTCCCTATTGATTTTAGATTTCAAATTCCTATTAGAAATAATGCCTTTTTAGTTCATAATTTGAATAGTAGTAGTGCCACTTTACATACAATTACAGGAATAAGTCCAACACTTGATTTAAAAATAAAACTTGGCAAATATAATAAGAAACAAATTAGACCAACTGTATTGATAGGCTGCTCATATGACATTGGTATAAGATATAGGCAAAAAGTTGGAACATTTGACATCTTCAAACAAATATGGAAATATCCAAAAACTGTAAATGAGGATATTAATAATCTAAATAGTAAAGGTCTTGATATGCGTATAGGCATAGGAATTGATCGAAAAAAAGACGGTTACCTTAACTCATTTTCAATAGTTTACAGACATAAGTTATATAATCTTTTTAATACAAATTATGTTGATGAGAATGGTAATAAGCCATATGAAAACTATGAAACAACTTGGGGGACAATAAGTTTTGTATATACTACAAATATGCCATTTAAGGAAAGAATTAAAAAGCGATCAACCAAAAGGGAATAAAGTGTACGATATTGAGATTGTTTCAATTTTCTTTCATAATAATATCAAGAAGATTGCAACCATCAACTTTGACGATTTTAAAATATTTCTGAAATTGAAATTATAGACTTGAATATATAATTTATGCTGGTGTCATTCTTGAATATATTGAAAAATGCCAGTTAATATACACTGTAATAATCAATTTCGAATTAATTGCTTTCAGTTTTAAATAATAATTTCAGTTTAAGCAAAACTGTTGTAGCACATCACATGAACATAGCTCTAATTGACAATTTCGATTCATTCACATACAATTTGGTTCATATTCTGGAGCAATTTGCTGATGAAATTCAAGTTGTGCGATATAATCTTGTTCAGATAGATAGTCTCGAACAATATGATAGAATAATTTTATCTCCGGGACCCGGATTGCCTTCAGACTTAGAAAAGTTAAACCAAATTATAGAAATGTATTCGTCATTAAAACCAATTCTTGGTATATGCCTTGGACATCAGGCAATTGCCGAATATTTTGGTGCAAAACTTAAAAATCTTAAAGAACCTGATCATGGAATTCAAAAAAATACAATTGTAATAGACAAAAAGGAAATTTTGTTTAGAGAAATTCCTGAGAAATTTTTGTCGGGCAGATATCATTCCTGGGCTGCTAATGATCGAAATTTTCCTGACGAACTAAAAATCACAGCTATAGATGAAGACAATAGAATAATGGGGATTAGTCATAAAACATTAAATATAAAAGGTTTACAATTTCATCCGGAATCAATTATGACAGAATATGGAAAAGAGATTTTAGAGAATTGGATAAAATATTCGTAAGTATTTTTGAAAACATGATAAACAAATTATTCAAAAAAAGCTTCTTTTTAGTTGCATTGCAAATCCTAACATTGTTAGTTTTTGCACTCTTAATTTTAGGGGCATTCGGGATTACAAACGATGATAAAAATTTTGTAAAAATCCTACGAAACACGAATATTTCTACTCTTATAGTTTGGTCTTATTGGTGGCCATTAATTATTGTCTCAGCTATACTTTTCGGTAGGTTTTGGTGCTCCATTTGCCCAATGGAATTGATTACTTCTTTTTTCGGAAAAATTGGATTAAGAAAAAAACCAAACAATCTTTTAAAATCGGGTTGGATAATTACTCTGTTTTATATACTAATTTTAATAGTTGGGATTCACACCTTAGCAATTCATCGCATTCCGCATGTTATGGCAATCTATCTGCTTATTCTATTTTTTGCTGCAATAGCGATTGGATATATTTGGGAAAAAAGAACATTTTGTACATATGTTTGCCCGATTGGACATTTGCTGGGATTATATTCACTGCTTTCATTCAAGAAACTAAGGGTTAAAGAGGTAAAAATTTGCAAGAATTGTAGTAGCAAAGATTGCATCAGCAAAAACAATCATTACAAGTTTGTTGGCCGGTCGTGCACTTCTGAGCTTTATCCAGCAAATATTTCTGATAATAGGGATTGTATTTTATGTGGTCAATGCCATAAATCTTGCACGAGAAATAATATTGCCATTCAAAAACGAAAATTTGCAGCCGATTTATTTACAGAAATAAAACTTTCCTGGGCAGAAATTTCGTTTTTTATTATTTTAAGTGGTTTTGTTGTATATGAGATTCTATCGGAATGGAAAGTTACAAAAAGTTTCTTAATGGCTTTTCCAGACTGGATTAACCAATTTTCAGGTGTCGAAGGAAATTATAAAGGAACAGTAAAAGCCTTTGTATTGTTTTTCGTTTTTCCAACTTTTTTCTACACAATTCTGGTGCTATTAAAAAAAGTTTTTGCAAAAGAAACTTTCAAAAATTCGCTCACACAACTTGTAATTGCAATTTTGCCAATAACAGCAAGCATGCACTTACTGAAGACAATTTTTAAAACCACATCACGAATCCCTTACTGGAAATTTGCAATATCAGACCCAATTGGCGTAGATTCGGCACAGCAAATAAAGCAAAACCCAGATTTGCTAAATGATGGATTTTTATCAATACTTTCTCCATATATTGGAACAATTGCAATCTTACTTTCTGCTGGAGGTATTATTTTATCATTGTTGATTGTTCGAAAACAAAAATTCAACAATAATTATTCTCGGATAATTTCAATTATTGGGATTTTGATTTATGCAGGAATATTTTTAATTTCGTTGACTGCAAGGAAGTTCTTATGAGTATTAATTATTAAACTATGAAAATAAAAAAAATAACATTTCTGATTTTAGGAATATTAGCAATAATAAGTGTTGCTAAATCTCAAAAAGTATTTTCAGTTGACTATGCAAATCAAGCAGATGTAAAAGTTTATGTGGTGGAATATGAAAACCAAGCCGACCTGAAAGTTTACAAAGTAAAATACCAAAATCAAGCAGGAAAAAACAACGGTAAATGGTTTTTTACAAAATACGCAAATCAGGCTGAAAAAAAAATCTATTTTGTAGATTATGCTAATCAAGCTGACATAAAGATATTTTTCGTAAAATATGAAAATCAGGCTGGCTGGCGAAAAAAATCCAAAATGAATTTTATGTATTGATTTTGGAAGGAGGCTTCACTTTTTTTCTCCCATAAATTACACAGATTTTTGTTGATTTTTTTCTGCGGGAAAATAAATTAAGTATCAATTCTAATATTTAATCAGCTTAAATTGATTAATTTCATAATCTGTAGATATTCTTAAACAAAACACTCCTTTTTGCAAGGATGAAATATCCAAAGCAATTTCAGATTGAAAATTATAAGCCTGCATAAATAATATTTTTCCATCAAGATTAATTATTTCAACATATGTTTTTTCACAAGTATTGTTAGTCAAAACATTGACAATATCTTCAGCCGGATTTGGATAAATTTTGATATTATCAATTCCCATTTCATTTGAGCCAACCGTTCCTCCAAAAATGTTATCAAAAATCTGGGCATATTGATACGAACCGCCACAATTACTTGCCGCATCCCAATTTACCGACCAAGTCATCATTCCTGCAAGATCGGGATAACCTGCAGAGTTTTGCAGAGAATATGCCCCTACTTGCGTTCCATTTCCCATCAAATAATTTATTGCATTTTCCACAACATTTGAGTTTGTATAACCACCGCCCGCCGCTGATGGACAAGCCGGTAGTGCAACGGCTACTTTGCTTGCTGGAAGCCCAGTAAATTGTCCACCTTGAGTGTTAAATCCCTGAATTACTGCTTCCGTCATAGCCACAATAAAATCTCCAGTACTTTGGCCATACAGATTTCCATCGATTCCCAACATTGAACCTGTATTGTACAACTGCACCTGAAGAATATCAATAGAATCTCTTAGGGCATGAATAACTGGAAGATAAGCACCCCAAATACTTCCGAAAGCAGACTGCCCGCCCTGTACATAGGCTGTCTCCGGAGCCATTGTTAGCAATAGTTTTTTGCCATTTAAAATATGGTAGTCAAGCATTATTTGCTTAATTGCATCTATTAGATTTATCAAGTGTGCGTCTATTGGAGAGTTAATAGTACCTCCTGTAACATAAATTGAACTTCCTTCCAAATCAATATCAATTCCATCGAATCCGTAGGTATTTATTATGTTGTTCATTGTGCTAATGAATGTATCGCGCTCAGTCAGATTGTTCAATTTTACGTAAGCTGTTGCTCCGCCAATGCTTATCAGAACTTTCTTCCCCTGATTTTGAATTGTCTGAATTTGTGAAATAAATTGCGATTGCGAAACCTGACTGGGTGCAAATTCCATGTCGTAATAAGTTCCGACTTGAGGCGTTGCAAATGCCACTTCAATAATATTATATCTGCTGTCAATCTGGTCTAAATCAATATAAGGAGCACCGGAAATGTTCCAATTATGGAAATAACCAACAAGGGCGGGATTGGGAATTTGTGCTTGCCCTGAAAATGAACAAATTACTATTATAAAAATCAGAGTTGGCAAGCTTAAAAGTTTAAGTTTTGTTTTCATGGCTATTAGTTTTATTTAAGTAAAATCATTTTTCTGACTTGGGTAGCTTCCTCATTTACAATTAGTTTTGCAAAATATATTCCATTTTGGAAATTCTTTGCATTCCAAACTACTGAAGATTGATTTTTAGCAATTTCGAAATCAGCAATTTTCTGATTGGCAAAATTATATATTTCAATTTCTGCATTTTCGATAGCGGGACTAAAAAGGATTTTTGTGCTGGTTTTAAATGGATTAGGATAATTTATGAATTTCTCTTCGTGAGAAACCAAATTGTTGAATCCAACATTCGAATTTGTTTTCAATTTTAGTCCTACTGGGCGATGATCGGAAATATAACTATCATATTCGGAAAAACCGCCTGCCAGAAAATCATCAACTTTAATTGTTTGAATATCAGAATACTCATTATTGAATTCATCAAAAAGTTCATTGGAAATCAAAATATGGTCGATATGTGAAGGCCATGAAGGATAAGACCATTCAGAAATGTTCCCCTGAGCAATTTCCATATCAGCAAAAAAATAGTTTGTTGTATCGTCAATCAATGCTTGAAACACATTATTTTCCTGACTTTCTGCAATTTCGTCGTTCAAATCGCCCAGCAAAATAACATTGTCATGCTCAAAATAATAATCGATGTATTGCTTCAACAAATTGCAAGCATCGAAGCGGCGAGTTTCCTCGTCCCAAGGATCTGTAAGGTCAAGAATTTCGTCGCCGCAACATTTCAGGTGATTGTTTATTAAAATAAAATTCTCACCTGAATAATTTATTTCCATAATTAGAGGAGGTCTCGGAAATGGCCGCCAATATTCCGATGTAAACAATATTTCGTGAATGCTTAAAACCTCAATTTTGTCGGGTTTGTAAATATATGCCAGCCCCGAGTATTCGCTATTTTCAAAATGTCCGTCATATCCTGTAAGATTATCAACTAATTGATTGAATTCGGTTTCTTCATTAATTTCCTGCAATGCCAAAATATCCACATCAAGAGCTTCAATTATATGCCTGACATAATCGATTGTTGTCTGACCGTTTTTTGGAAACCATTCGATATTCCATGAAACGATTTCCAAAGTAGAATCTGTTCCAAAATTTAAGTCATCAATTGTTTGAGCCGACAAATTGAAACTGAATGTTACTAAAACTAATAATCGTATTGTTTTATTTATTTTCATATTGTTTTATTGAGTTTTCATAACATTAATACATACTCCTTCAAGAAAAAAATCAATTTTGTTTTAATAATTCCCAAATTAATTCATAACAAAGTTAAAACTTTAGATGAGAACTTTCTAATTCAAATCTGCCGGTTTCACAACAAAACGGGCAGAAAATCGGCTTCTTTGTTCAATTAAGATAGTTTTTTCATGAAGAACTCTGTTTATTGTGTCTTGATTGTAATATCGAATAGTTATTAATTCGACATTTTCGTTGTACAAAACTTTGTATTCTTCTTTTAAGATATTTATTAATTTTTCAACTTTAGTTAAATCATTGTCAATGCAAACAGAAAAACTAATTGCAGAATTTTCCATCAAATTGATTTTGATATTAGCATCAGCAAAAGTTCTGAAAATTTCGCTCAGGTTTTCTTCAACAACAAAAGAAAAATCTCGCGACGAAATTGAAATCAGAACCTGGTCTATTCTAAAAATAAATGATGGAATCAAGGAATCTTCTTCTGAGCGATTATCTATAATTGTTCCGGTTTCTTGTGGTGATAAAAATGAATTTACAAAAAGTGGAATATTCTTGTTTTGCAGAGGTTTTATTGTTTTTGGGTGAATTATGGTTGCCCCGTAATATGCAAGCTCAATGGCTTCTTTATAGGAAATATGACTTAGTTTTTCGGTAGTATCAAACCATTTTGGATCAGCATTTAAAATTCCTGGAACATCTTTCCAGACCACCATTTTTTCTGCATCAAGAATGTTTGCCAAAATTGAGGCAGTATAATCTGAGCCTTCTCTACCAAGTGTGGTGGAATTTTCGCCATCGGAGGCAATAAATCCCTGTGTTACACAAACTTTTGAATTGGAAAAATTGAATTTATCTTTGATAGGATTTTCCGATTTTTCCCACAAAACATTGGCTTCGCCATAGCAATTATCTGTCCTTAAACATGTTTTGATATCGACATATTCGCATGGGAAAAATATCTTCAAATATTCGCTAACAATTTTCGTTGAAAATATTTCGCCAAAAGATACTATTTGATCATATGCAAAATTATAATCGGTAGGTGTAGGTTTGGAAATTAAATTTAATAGCTTTTCCGAAATTTCTAATATTTCATCTTTTATTGGGTGATTTTCAGGAAATAAGCCATCTACAATTTTCATGTGATAATCTATAATATCATCAAATTTTTCATTGAAATTTGCATCATTCTTCAAATACTTTTCAACCAATTCTTCAAGGGCATTGGTCGTTTTGTTCATTGCTGAAATCACAACTACCAAATCTTCATTGCAGGCTTCTACAATATTTTTCAAACCTACTACAGATTCTACATTTTTTACAGAAGCCCCTCCAAACTTATAAACAATCATTTTTTCTCTTTTTTATCGAAATCCTAAACTTTCACAGCACATTTTCAATCAAATGTTCGGCAATTTGTATGGCGTTTGTTGCAGCACCTTTTCTTAAATTGTCAGCTACTATCCACAAATTCAATGAATTATCCTGCGAAAAATCCCGCCTTATTCTTCCCACAAAAATCTCGTCTTTACCTTCTGCTAAAATTGGCATTGGATAAATATTTTTTTCTGGCTCATCCATCACACTTACACCTGGCGTATTTTGCAAAATTTGTTTTAGTTCTAAAATTTCAAAATCGTTTTCAAACTCTACGTTCACAGATTCGGAATGCCCGCCAACTACTGGTACTCGCACCGCTGTTGCAGTAATCCTTATATTTGGATCAAGTATTTTTTGGGTTTCGTTCACCAATTTATTTTCCTCTTTCGTATAAAAGTTTTCGGTAAAATCATCGCAGTGAGGAAGGCAATTTTTATAAATTTGATGAGGGTAAGTCTTTTCTACATCAATATTCTTCCTTTCACTTTCTAATTGTTTGAGAGCCGAGGCACCGGTTCCGCTCACCGATTGATAGGTGGAAACTACAATTCGCCGAATCGAATATTGCTTGTGCAAAGCTAAAAGTGGGACAAGCAATTGAATTGTTGAGCAATTTGGGTTTGCAATTATTTTGTCTGATTTTGCTAACAGATGAGCATTTATTTCAGGAACAATAAGTTTTATTTTGGGGTCCATTCGCCAAGCCGAGGAATTGTCGATAACTACGGTTTCGCTGGCAGCAAATTTCGGAGCATAATGTCGCGAAACTTTGGCTCCTGCCGAAAATAAAGCAATCTTGGGTTTCTGCAAAATTGCTTCATCAATTGAGCAAACTCTAATTTTTTCATTCTTAAAAACCATTTCCCTGCCGATAGATTTTTCCGAAGCTGCTAAAATTAATTTACCTACTGGAAAGTTTCTCTGCTCAAGAACTTTTAACATTACACTCCCAACAAGTCCTGTTACTCCAATAATTGCTATTTTCATATATTATATTTTTCACTTGGCAAAATAAGTATTTCTTCCTTAAATCCGCAAACGGATTCTCCTTATCCACGAATTACGCGAATTTCACTAATTTTTTAATCACTTTACAGTGTTGTGATAAAATGTCTAATTTTCTGATTTATTTACACTAAATTAAATCCTGGCGGATTTTAGGTTCTTTTTGAAAGCATTCGGCTTTTATACGATAATAATTATTCAATAATTTATTCTTGAAATATTTCTAACTATTAATGGTTTATTATATTTACCATCAATTCCGTTGGTGTGAAGCGGATATTATATTGTTTTATTTCATTGTAAATGTTGTTCTACAAAGGATTGAAAGCGAAGATGCAATTTTCGTTTAGCGGGGATACAATCCTTTCGGAAGCTTAAAAACAAAAAATATAGATAAAATCGCAGCAATAGCTGACATTTTAAATGTAAAAATCAATCCAAACTTATCGCTTAAAAACCTAACAAGCATCACCAAAATTGTTCCTATCACAAATGTTACTGTCATAAAAATGCTATTCATGAAGGTATGCCTTTCAGTTTTTATATCTTGTACAAAGGTAAGAAAAACCGGTGCAACATATTAATTTGAACTACTTGCCGAAATGATTCGTAAGATTACTCCTTGTTAATTTTTTTATAAATTTGTCTTAATTTTTTTTTAAATAATAAATAAAGCTATGGATATGAAAATATTATTGTTTGCAATCGTTTTTCTGGCAGCTTTTACAATAAAAGCGCAGGAAATTCAGGTTTCTATGGATGAAGAAGGAAAAGTGGAATTAATTGACTCGAAACTTGAGAAGAAGATTAGACTTTTTTCAGAATACAAAGGGATGATAGAAGCAAGACTGTTTCAAAGTTCTGATACTACTTATGTGTTGGAAATATTATATCAGCCTGCCGATAAACTGTTAAAAATCAGAAAACCTCTTTTACAAGAACAAGTTCAGGATTTCAGAAAAATGGTAACTGCCAGCATACAGCAACAGGCACCAGAAATAGCAATTAACCAAGAAGGACGGACCAAATTGCTCATAAGCACAAGTATCCATAGCCTTGGATATTATGGTTGGACCGTTCCAAATGTATTACAAATAGAAAACAACAAAGCCTTTGTAGGATTATATATGTTGACCAGTGGAGCAGGATTTTACATACCCTTTGCTTTGACAAAGAAAATTAGAGTAACAGATGCAGATGCAAGCTTGAGCATATATGGCCAGTCAAGAGGTATAGGGCATGGAGTATTTCTGACATTATTATTTGATGAAAATGCCAGCGAACAGGCTGTACTTGCGATGGGAATGCTTGCCAGCCTTGCAGAAGGAATAGGTGGGTATGTCTGGGCCGATCGAACTAAAATGACTGCTGGATCGGCTTCAGCAATAGGTGTAATGGGAGATTTCGGAATTGTAATTGGATTAGGAACAGCACATATTACCGGTTTTTTTGATGATTTTAATGTCAGTAAATTGTCCGCTAGCATTCTGCTGGGTTCGGCAGCAGGAATCACCTCAGGTGTTTTACTGGCCGGAAATCAATCTTACACTAAGGGAGATGCCTATGTACTTAGGAGTGCTGGTACACTGGGAGCCTATGTTTCATTAACAGCAGCTATAATTGCAGAGCCGAATAATGAAAAATCATATACAGCAGCGCTTACCTTCGGCTCAATTGGAGGAATAGCAATTGGACATGCACTAACAAAAGGACATGATTTTACTACCGGACAAGGTGTACTTATAAGTTTGAGTGAATTAGCTGGCGGATTGATAGGTTTAGGTACAGGTTACCTTATTTCCTCAGATTCAGATGATTCGTACAAATTGTTTATTACAACAAGTGCTTTGGGGGCAGTGGGAGGCTTTGCTTTGATGACAAATTACTATTCGAAAAAAGCCCATGTCGAAACTAAAGATTTCGCCTTAAATTTTAACATCAATCCTCACGGTTTATTGGGACTTGCAAAAGGCAATAAGTACAATATTAATAAAATGCCAATGCCTGTTTTCAGTGCAATCTTAAGCTTTTAAATCCTAGCTCGTGGGGATTTATATTTGCCAGACTTTAGCATAGATAGAAATTATTCATTAGAATTAATGTTAATTTAGTATTGATAGATGCACGGATTGCAAATCCTCGCTAGCTGGGATAAAAAAACAAAATCTCAAAAACATTATCCAAAGATTAAACAGTATATCAAAATTTGCCCTGATTTAGAACTGTAGATTTACAATATAACTATTTATTGACAACTTGCTAACATTCAGCTTATTTCGGATTTTCGAAATGGTTGTTATAGAATTGTCTTAGAACGTGCAGTGGAGAGAAAACTCTTTCACGACTTGATGGATTATCACAAATAGTATCTTTTTCTATGAAAAATATTATAAATTCTAGTTCTAAGTTTTAACCAAAAATTTAATCTATACAATTTATCTATAACCTCTGATTCATTGCAGTCATACCAATGAACTATGATATTTCTCTCTCTTAATATACAAAATTTATAGTTTAAAATCCAATCATCAAAAGAATGATAACTAGTATCAATAGAAAGGAGTAGAGTGTCAAGATTCCTGTTATATACACAATGCTGCCAAAAATTGCCAGAGTTTATAATCAGTTTTCGACTATTAATAAAATATCTATTACAAGAATGAGGAAACTCTGAGTATATTCCGTAAAAACTTGTATCTATTTTTTGATTAATATCTTGACAATATGTTAATGAGCCAAAAATAGTGAATAGCGCAAAATAAATAACTTTCTTCTTCATCATTAATTTCCTTTTTTATGTTTATCAATAATTTGTTCGTATGAACGAACTGATTTCCCCCCCTGCTAGCACGGATTTGCAATCCGTGCATCCATAAAAGACAGAATACAAAGATTTACGCATAAGTCTTCAATTGAGGCATTTCTAAAATGTTTTCTAATAAATTTTATGGTTTTTATGAGTAAAAATATCTACCCAACCAACTGTTGTCATGGTGATATAATATGCTCTATCAGGTTCATATATTTTATATTTGTCAGACATTTAGCAAAAATAAAAATTATTCATTAGAATTAATGTTAATTTGGTATTGATAGACGCACGGATTGCAAATCCTCGCTAGCTGGGATTGATAAAGTTTATTTTTAGAATATCAATATCACCGAAATATCCATACGGAATACAAATCCGAGCTAGCAGGACTTTTTTGTTTTGCAAATTAAAAATGTTCATATAACAATGGTGGTAAGGAATTTTTACAAGCTTTACCAAATATTTCTAACCTTTTTAAACGGCAATGCAACTCTAATATTCTATTGTAGGTTTCTCGGTTAGTTGTACTAATTATTTGTTTTCTTTTGTTCTTAAAAAAAAGATTATTTTTCTTAAATAAAATGCCACAACAATTATTATCTATATATTCTTTTTCATTATAGCGGATGTAGTCAAGGTATTTCCTTTTTTTTATGATAATTTGATTTTGATTGCCATAAATAGTTTTTTCTTTAATAAATAATGTATCACCCTTTTTTGTATAATATAAAGTATCTGATTTTTCAACCATATCATTTACTACTATTGTATTTCTCCATAATATGTAGGTGTCGTTTATTTGTATTTCTAATATTCTGTCAGGATAGGAAAAGTATTTTCTGCCTGTTTTTTGAGAGTTTGAATTAATGATAATACAATACAATGCTATAATTATTAATTTAGACTTCATCATTTTATTAAAGGTTTTTCTTGCTTTTCAACCGATCATTAGCTATCTCCCAGCTCGTGCGAATTTGCAATCCACATGTCCTAAATATTTATTTCCCAGCTCACATTTGTATGTTCCAATTTAAGTATTCACAAAACAAATGTAGGAATAGTTTTTTTGGTTTTGTTTGAAAAAATGAAATGGGAGTGATTAGAAAGCGAAGTTTGAAAACTTTGCTTAGCCGATGTATAGAAAGTTCTCTTCTCAGAAATCCATATTGTTTTTGACCGCAAACCGATTTGTCGGCAAATTTTACCTCTGTCCTAAAGGATGATTTCCCGACAAATCGGTTTGCTACTGTGCAATACAGAAATTAGATATTTGTTGCAAAACACTTTCAAGATTGTTTATCACCTCATTGTTTTTGAAACGTAAAATATTAATTCCCAGATTTTTAATTTCTTCTTCTCGATTTTTGTCATTTATGGCAACATCCTTTTTGAGATGAATTTCTCCATCAAGTTCTATAACCAGCTTATATTTATGACAGTAAAAATCAGCAATAAAGCGGCTAATTGGATGTTGTCTTCGAAATTTCAAGTCCAATAACTTTTTATTTCGGAGTTCTTCCCATAAAATAATCTCAGCTTTGGTCATATGTTTTCGTAATTCCTCCGCTTTTTGAAAAGTGAAGGAAATACTATCGTAATACATATTGTCGATTTTAACCATATTTCTTGCAATCTAGCTTTTTTGTCCAACATTTTCTTCCTTCAGGACCGAGGCAAAAAATTAATGGACAAAGAAGCGGTTTCATCTATCTATATAATTCCCGAAGAATCTTGGATGTACAAAAAACAAACTTTCCATACTTAACTTTTATCATTTGCTGAACACCGAACTCCAGTATCGTATATAATACTGGGTTTCGAAATAGTTATTATAGAATTGTTTAAGAATGTGTAGGCCAACGTGGGTGCTAACGAAGAAAATTTATCTCACTGCAATCAGTCAAGATATCTTTAATATAATTCTTATCTTTGGAATATTCAATATTCTCAATCACAGATTCTTCAATATTTAGTATAAACTTTCCTTTCTTAAAAACAAAGACTAAAGCACTAACATATCTCAGCTTTTCACTACCCCATGTTTCTTCTTTTCTATAATACTTAATATCAAGCAGAATTTCACTGTAAAAATCTCTTATTGAACTTACATATCCAGTAAAAGTTCTTCTCTCTTTGTCATAGGATATTGACATTGAAGGACGATCACTTTTTACTATTTCTAATTTATAGTAATCACAATCCTCCTTTGTCCTTTTTTGTACTTGACTAATATTGAAGCAAGTATTTTTATAATAAATGCTATATTCTCTTGAAAGAAATATATGATTTTCAATTGCAATATAACTGGAATAAATAGTCCCAAACTTCTTCCCAATAAGTGAGTTTAGTTCTGAAACTATTTCATTTTGTAATTCTTCCTGATACAATTTCATTTTTTTTAATCTTATCATTCCTTGGAATTAAACCTAAGCTCAATAGGTTTAACTTTTCCTCCTGTGTTCTTCTTTGCATTTTTATTAACAATGTCTATAGTTACAGGAGACTCCCTCCACAAGAAACAAATAAAAATAATAAGAACACTAAAATATAATTTCTAATTTTTTTATTTCCTTTATTATCAATGCAGTAAATGCTGCTTTAACTTTACAGGCTCTCCCTCTAAGCAATTTTTCCATACTTCGCTTAGCGGGGAAATATTTAGTTCAATTCTCTTCCCAAATCCAAATATTATCAATTTCAATAGTATCAAACTTATCGAATTTGCAAGAAGATTGAAAACTTATGGAAAACTTCTTGCCGGCAAATTTCGAAAGGTCAAAAATTACGGTTTCAAAATTGTCATCAATTTGAGTTTTGGGGTGAAAATTTTCGGTTTCTTCAGTACTTGAAATTGCCTCATTGTTTATCATAACTCTAAACCAACTGTATTTTAAGGAATTGCTTGAGGTTTGTTTTAATTCGAATTTTAAATAAAGCTTTTTGATGTTTGTTGCATCTATTTCGCAGACTGTGCTTAATGTTGTATGATGTTCGGTGTTTATATTCCAGGCATAATCAGAGTCGATATTGTCTGGTGTTCCTTGCCAATTATTATGTGTACCGCCTTGCATTTGGAAAATGTAGTTTCCGTTTTGTTCTTTTATCTGAGCGTAAGAATCTATTCCGTAATTGCTTTCGAAATATTCCGAAAGTCCATTTTCAAATGTTTCTTCAAATGGGAATTCTGCTATTGTTGGATTTGTAATTTTTCGCAGTATGGTATCATCAGCAGTTTTCATATCGTTTTGCAAATTTCCAACTATCAAAAAATCGTATTTCCCTGAAAGGAAGGATTCTTGTTTCTTGAAAGTTATTTCTTTTTTTTGCCCGGCTTCGATAGTTTTATTAAATTGTTCGTTTACAAAATTTTTACCGAAATCGAGCGAGTATGAAACTGAAAATTCTGATATTGATTTTAAACTAAGATTTTGAACTTCAATAACAACATTTTCATTGTCTGTTATATCGCAATTCGACTGAGGATGAATTAATTCAACAATCGCAAGGTTATTTTCTAATAAACGAGTGCCCGTAATTTTTACATTGTCGATTGCGAAACAAGTTGCCCAAGTTCCGTTATCGTTATGATGAAATACTATTTGAACATTTTTCATCATCTTAAATTCGTCAAGACTTAGCGAAACTTTATTCCAATTATGTTCATCAAAATTTAGAGTCCGAAAATTTATCAATTCTTTGTTTGTGCCAAAACTTATTAAAATATGTCCGCTCGAGCCTTTTACTCCGGGATTAAATGCCTCTAATTCTAAATTAATATTTACAAATTTTGATAAATCAAGAATTGGTAGGTACAAATAGTCCATGCTTAAATCTGCATCAACATTTTCAGATTCTAATGAGGCAGCATAGTTTGAGTGCCATGGAATAGGCCAACCGAGATCTTCTCCAAAATTCCAACCAATTGAACCGGCAGCTTGCGTGGTTTTCCAATTTTTTGGTATATTGGCATTTTCAAAATCTTCAAATAAAATTACTTCTTGAGCTTGTAGAAATATTGTAGAAACAGAAAAAAATAAGATGAATAATTTATTCATATTTATTATATATTGAAATATGGTTTAAATATCTAATATAGTGGAATATAAAATATTGACTCATCATTTCTCAATTCTAATTCGAGCATCAACAGCCACAATTTTATCTAATTTTCCAAGTAGAGGATTAATATCCATTTCAGCAATCTCAGGTGCGATTTCCACTAATGCAGAAATGCGAGTAATTACATCAATAAATTTCTCTTCATTAATAGGTTCTTGCCCTCGCACTCCTTGTATTATTTTATAGCTTTTCAGGCTTTTTATCATATAATTTGCTTCATCTTTAGAAATTGGGCTCAAGCCAAAAGATACATCTTTTAACACCTCAATAAAAACACCTCCAAGTCCGCAGAGTATTTGATGTCCAAAATTCTCTTCAAATTTGGCTCCAACGAAAAGTTCTGTACCGCTTAGCATTGGTTGAAGTAAAATTGCTGTTGTATCTTCAATTTTTATCATTCTGTCGAATTCATTTTCAACTTGTTTTTTAGAATTAACATTTAGAATAACTCCTCCAACATCTGATTTATGTACTGGTCCCACAACTTTCATTACAATAGGAGTGTTTTGTTTTTCAAAAAACTCAACAGCTTCTTTTTTTGTTGAAGTTACTACTTCTTCTGCTCTGTCAATTCCGCAGGCATCTATTAATTTCTGGACATTTTCAGGTGAGAGATATCCTTCGTCTGACTCATCAATTATTTTTCGAATTGAAAGTTTATTAATTTTTGGAATATCAATATTTGAAGGTTGTGGTGGCAGAGTATTTGCAATATTAACAATTGCTTTTCCCAGTAATGCTTCATCAGCAAAAAACATTCTACCATATTCGAGAAATTCTTCTATCTCTTCTTTTGCGGTATGAACCGAAGGTAGAACAGGATAAATAGGTTTTTTTGAAGTTTTCATTTTTTCATTCAAAACATTATAGACATCAAAAACTTTTGTAAGTCCGGCAGTGCCGAAAATCACTATCATTGCATCAATTTCGTCGAATTTGTTATCAACGTAATCAATAATTATTCCTAACTGTTCTGCATTTCCTGTTGCAAGGAAATCGATAGGATTGGCGACCGACGAACCAGGGTAAAGATGTTCTAATAACTCTTGGCTGGCAGGATTTTCAATATGAGGAATTGACAAGCCACCATTTGATAAAACATCAGTTAGCATAACTGCAGGTCCACCAGCATGGCTAATTATAGCAATATTTTTCCCAACAAACTTTTTATGTAAAAATACTGAAGCAACTGTTGCTAATTCGTCCCGACCTTCGCATCTCACAATTCCTGCTTTTCGGAAAAGAGCATTTACTGCTTCATCAGAGCTTGCCAATGCTCCGGTATGGGAGGAAGCTGCACGACTTCCAGCCTCGGAACTTCCAGCCTTGATAGCTGCAATTTTGCAACCTTTTGCAATAAGCGAGCTAGCATGCTTTAAGAGTAATTTAGGTTTCGTAATAGTTTCCAGATATAACAGTTTTACTCGCGGGCTTTTGTGAGGATCAAAAGTATGATCCATATATTCCAATATTTCTTCAACACCCATCTGGGCTGAATTTCCTACCGAAAAAACTCGTGCAAAAGGTAATCCTTTTGGAATTCCTGTTTCCATAATGAAACAAGCTGTAGCTCCTGAACCGGAGATAAAATCGCAACCATTCAAATCCAATTTTGGAATAGGACTTGTGAAAACTCCATGATATTCAGGCGACAGAGCACCAATGCAATTAGGTCCAATTAATGAACCGCCAACACTGTCAATTATGTCAACAATTTTTTGCTCAAGAATTTTTCCTTCCTCTCCTTCTTCGCTAAATCCTGCTGATAAAATAATAAATGCTTTGGTATTTTTCTGTTTTGCGAGTAGAGTAATTGTTTTTAAAATATATTTTGCAGCAATTGCAATTATAGCTAAATCGACAAATGGTAACTCGAATGGATCAGTATAACTTACAATCCCTTGGACTAAGGTTTCTTTTGGATTTGTAACATACAAATCACCTTTAAACTTTCCTTCAATAAGATTTTTCAGGACTTTTCCGCCGGGCTTTTTTATATCGTTTGAGCCTCCAATTACTACAATACTATCAGGAAATAATAATTGTTTGTTTACCATTTTTTTATATTTTATTAACAAATTTTATGGACAAATGTATTTAAAAAAATTAGAAATTAGAAATGACAAATTCGAATATAATGCTTCACTTTATTTGTCTTTAAATTTACAAAAACAGAAAGATTCTTGAGTGATTAAAAATTGAATGTAATATTACTATCGACAAAATATTTAATCTACAATTTCATGATTTTCAGCTTGCTAAAATTGTTACAACAATATTTCTACTATCTCTTGGGCCATCGAATTCGCAAACAAAAATATTTTGCCATGTCGATAATCCTAGATTTCCGTTGATGATTGGAATTGTCTCGCTAGGCCCGATGATTCCGGCTTTAAGGTGAGAGTCGCCATTTCCGTCTTGGGCATCGTGTTCCCAAACTCCTGACGGAATAAGATTTCTTAAAAGGCTAATTACATCATTCTGAACCGAATAATCCCAGTTTTCCTGAATCATTATGGCTGCTGTAGCTCCTTGAACATAAATATTTACAATTCCATTTCTAATTTTACTTTTTTTTACAATCAACTTTGTTTCTTCAGTAATATCGTACAATCCATTATGTTTGTCTGTACTAATTTTTATTACTTCCTGCATTTTATAAAAATTAAGGTTTGAAATTCATAAAGTTAAAAAAATAAAATAGAAAAACCTGCTTAGCCATTTTTGTAAAAACTTAATTTTGCAATCAATTTTTTACAAAAATGTATTTAAAGCAGGCTTTTTGAAAGTAAGATATCTACTATCGTTTTTATGAAATAAGTTCTTTGTATTGCTCGGCAGAAAGAAGAGAATCTAATTCTGAAGCATCGTTCAAAGAAATTTTAATCATCCAGCCTTCTCCATAAGGATCTTTATTTACACTTTCAGGCTCGTCTTCAAGTGATTCATTTACTTCAAGAACTTCACCTGAAATGGGCATAAACATGTCAGAAACAGTTTTTACGGCTTCGATTGTTCCGAAAGTTTCGCCTTGTTCGAGCGTTTCGCCTTCGGTTTCGATTTCGATAAATACAATATCGCCAAGCTCTCCCTGAGCAAATTCGGTAATTCCAATATATACATTTTCGCCCTCAACTCGCAGCCACTCGTGATCTTTTGTAAATTTTAAATTTTCTGGAACATTCATTTTTTTATATTTTAATAAATACTATTAATAAATTTTTAGTGAGCAAAAATAAAATAATTATAACGAAAATAAAATGATGTTTTTCAGTTTTTAGGCTTTGACTTAAGATATTACAGTTCTTAATTTTCGAAGAGAACTTTTTTACAAATCAGAAAACTACGTAATGCAGAAGAATTTATCCTGCCAAAGTAAACCTAACACTGAAACCAACTTTGGTATTTGTTTGGGGGTACGTAAGTGAAACGAAAGGTTTTGTATTCGAATAATTTATAAAAAATCGAACATTAAATCTGTCGCTTAAAACATAATCGGCGGTCGTTTCTATAGAAATTACTCGTTGTCCTGAAGTGAGTTGATCTACATCTTCTACAAGTTTACGCAAAACAGTTCTGGCTGTTCTAATTGATAAGTCGGCTCGAAGAGTTAGGTCGCTTTTATACTCTTTCTTAGGACCACCTAATGTTCCCATTCTGAATGTTAAATCCTTTATTCTATATCCACCACCAATAATTATTTCATTGTTTTTCACCTCAGTAAGTTGATTGTTTGAAAAACTCATGGTCAGATTTCGAGTTTTTTTAATTTCAACTTTTGAAGTTAAACTATTTATCCATGTCATGTCGAAATTGATGAGAGGAGAAAATTGCTCATTGATAGAAACTGAGTTGATTTCGTTTTCGGCAATGAAGTTATTTTGAAGTTGGTCTCGTACAAAGCTCAAACCATCTATACCGGCTTCGGCAACATAATCAATATTTCTGGAATATGAACCAATATTGTATGAAGAACGGTAGGTGTGACCAACAGTAATGGTGTTAAAATATTTTTTCAGAAATTCAATTCTTGATAACCCATCGTAGTTAATTCGCCAATTTGGGCGTAATGATAATACCGAAGGAAACGGATCCAAAGATATTCTTTCAGGGCTTTGTCCGGTATATGCAGCCAAAAATGCAGGAATCATAACTTGCTGGGAAGTTGGACCATATCCGTCTGGGAAACCATTTTCGGTAAGGCTTGGATCGTACGAATCGTCAACGTCTGCTCTGTCGTAAGCCAAACGTTTGGCTATTGTTATACGGTAATTTTTGAAATCGTCGAATGCTGCCGATGTTGAATAATCATCGCCTGAGTTTTGAAATGCAGTTCCCCAAGTGTTTACCGACATAGTGAAATTTCCATTAACCATCTGGTTTTCGTATGCATATTTCCCAATGGTAGGATTGAATAAATAGTTAACATTTTCGGAAAAAGTGCGGTTTGCAGTGATATCGATTCTCATATTAGCAACCGGCTCTACTGAGCTTCTTAGGGTGATGGTTTGCGAATTTGTCATTGCAAAAGTAGCATTTAGCGTAGAATCAGCAGTAATCCAGCCATTGTCTTGTGCTGTAAATGCCAAATCTTTATCTTGTTGTCCTAAAATAAAACCAACTCCTGGAGCTAATTTTCCATTGAAAGATTCGTTGCCAAAAAATTTGGTTTTTGGGTTATAGCCCGGAAGAATTGTTCCGCTATTTTGTGAATATGATACTGAAACATTTCTTACACCCATCATTACATTTACGGTGTTTTCTACAATCAACTTCAAAATATTTGGTTTTACTTCTTTTCTCCCTTTTATTTCGACACGTGCATTTTCGTAATCTTTCATTACCTTAAAAGTTACACGATTTTCGCTAACAACTTTTTGCTGTCCGGCAATGTTGATGCCTTTTGCATCGTAGGCTCGAACTTCTACATCTTCTGTTTGAAGATTGTGAGTGAAAGACTTTGCAACATTAGATTTGAATGTTACGTTTTTCTTTTCATAAACTACTAATTCTGTTTCCTTTTCTTTTTGTTTTGTGGTTTTGTTATTCCTACTTTTACCTTTTCTATATTTTTTATTTATCTCTTTCAAATACTTAACCTTATTATATAAATTCTGAAAATTTATTTGTGGTGTAACTTGCAAAGTATTCGAATTCTTTATAGTATTCCCTAAATCGATATTCAATGAGTCTGGCATAATTGGGCCGGTTGTCCAATCGTAGGTAGCATTGTAGCGTGCATTTGCCGACATAAAATTTAAAATTGGTATTTTATTGATTGGAACATTCCAGTTTGCATTTATCGAATGTCGGTAATTTGTTGTTCGTCCAAAATCGTATAAATTCTGAACAATTGAGTCTCTTTTCCATTCATAATCATCATCATCTTTGTCAATCTTTCCTTCCGGTTCGTCTATCCTTGCAATATTTGTTGCTGAAAAATCGAGTTTGAAAGTTCTTGAAAGGTCATATTTTAGGTCGTACATTCTGTTCCATGAAAAATCTTTTTGAAATGTTGTAGGAATTATGATATTTGGGCTATTGATGTTTCGAAGTTTTGTTTCCTGATACATTCTGTCCAAATTTGTTCTGAACGACATTTGTTGAGGTAAATAATAGAAATTGAAATCTTTGATTAACCTCATTGCAGAGGACTTCAGGAATTTTGATTTTGACTTTTTAAATGGTTGAATATTTTTCGGTCGCGTATTGTAATTATATGAAATTGCACCATGATAATCTTTTCTTAAGCTAAATTCTGTATTTACATTTCTTGAGAAAAGTTCGTTGTAGGAATAGGTTAACGACCAATTGGATAAATCATAGACTTTTGGTTTTGATTGTCCTCCTTTAGTAACCTTCACATTTGTAAAGTTTACACTTTTTCTTTTAGTATAGTCTTGAGAATAATGTTTTATTGAGTCCCTTTCCTCTTGTGTTTTTGCATTATTTATTGCAGCTGAAAGTGGAATATCCGGGTCTAATGGATTATATTGAGGATTTGTTACACTTTCTGATAATCCAAGATATACCGGAATTCGTATTCCTGCTTTTTGAGGGAAAAATTTCCCAAGTTCTAAATTTGAAGAAATATCATATTGAAGCATCTCTTCTTTTTGGCGTTCGCTTACTTTCTTTTCAATACTTCCGAAGCCGGGTTTACTTGTGCTACCAGCTACTGTAACTGTACCAAGATCGGCAAGTTTAGTCATAACTCTTGCATTTGCTGCCCAGCCACCTGTTTCGTCGAATTCTGATAGGCGAAGTTCATTAAGCCAAATTTCTCCGGAATGTGGATCGTCGTTGTCAGCATCGTTCGGATTTCGAATACCGAGCATAATTGTTCTTACATTGCTTAAATTAGGATTTCCTGTTACAGTTACCTTATTTTCGCCATCCATAATGTAATAAGGAGTTGTGAGTTGAACCGTTGAATTCGATTCTCGCATTTTATCGTTCCGTTCTTGTTTTACATCCTGAAAAAGTGAAAAACGCAAATCTATTCTGTTTTCGTCAGGCCAAACTATAAGCCTGTCTTCGTATTCATCATTATCGTAATTTCCTGGAGGTGTCAGAACTAAAGGAACTTCGTATTCGTAATAATTTTGTTTGTAGTCAGACCCTAAACGAATAAAAACATATAATTCCTTATCATTCAATGGATAATTATTAATTTCTTCGGCATGTACTTCAAGTTGTAGGCGTTTATACTGACGAACATCCATTGTAACATTTTTATAGGCTGCTCTTGCATCGCCATCGGCAAGGTCTAAAACTTTCAATACAATTGATTGCTCATTCAATTGACGCAATTGCGGATTTGTTGGATCAATTACTCTGTCAATTCCGGGAGGTAAAATATAGTTTACCGGAGTTTTGCTACCATTCTCTTCAATATTTATTGCAGAAACGTCGAAACTTGCATCTGTTGGTTGAGGGTGCATTAGGTTTTCGCCACCTTCTTTGAGCGATAAATTATATTTCCTCCATTCTCCTCTAACTAAATCGAGGGTTGCAAAACGTAGTATAATATCTTGATCGAAGTTTTTCAAAAACATTCTTATAAATCGAATTGATTTAAAATCAGAAATTGAACCTATCACTTGCTCGGGTTCGTAAATTGGTATTTTGAATTGATACCATGTTACTTTCGATTTTTGACCGTTTTTTAAAGTTTCCGTATGTTCAATTTCATCAGTAATATATTTTTTGTCGTATTGCAAATTTTGTCGTGTGATTGGAATACGATACTGATAGTAGCTTTCGGCTTCGCTAAGTGTATTGTCGCCATTTATGTCTTCTACATCTGGAGTAATAGTTCCGGAAGTGAAATAATCCTCAGGAGATTGGTCATCGGTTGGAGAATTACCGTCCAGTCCGTTGTACTTTTTATACCTATCAAGAATTCCAACCTCTTGGTTATCATAGTCGGTTCCTCTGAAATAGTGATAATTGTCGCTCGATGGATCTTCAAAAAACGAATAATTTTGGTTTGAGTCAACTACCTGTGCCAAAGATTGTATATAGTCTGCAAAAAAATCTGTTTCATCCTCATCTCTTAAACCATCGAGTCCAACATCTTGAAACTGGCGTGCTTGCAAATCGTTGTCGAAAGCATTCACTAAAGATTGCACTAATGGCACTCTACCCCAATTAGTTGTGTCAACATAGGCTAATTCTGCATCTTCGGCTGTTTGAATATCGAAAGTTGGTAATCCGTTTTCGAATGATTTTCTCGAATCTTTTAAAACATCTTCGGAAACATTTCCAAGATTGAAGTATAGGTCTCCTCCAACAAAATTTGAATCTGCTTTTTCAACAAAAGGGTCCATCATCCAAAATTCGATGAATTCTACATTTGCCGATTCAAAATCGTTGGTAGTAATTTTTCGCATTATTCCAGCCCAGCGGGTATCTGGTTCATTAAGTTTACCATCGGCAGAAACTCCATGAGAATATTCGTTAGGTTCTACATCATAATTATATGGGCCTCTTTCTTCGGGATAATAAGCCAAGTTTAAAATTGCTATACTTGTAGGAATTCCATTGGCGTTTTCTTTATTCGGAAAAATCTCTTCTTCGTATATTTCTCTAACATAATGGCTTGACCGGTCGTCGTTTGATATATGATTTGGCGTAACACCTTCGTCTCGCAGAAATAAAGGATCGATATTATACCAGCCTAATTTTGCTCGATTATAACCATAGGCAAGATTGTCGGTAAGACTTGCTTCAGGAAACATGTCGTCTTGCAATTGTGGAGTGCTAGCTAAACCCCATGCAGCCCACGTTCTAATGTCAATTGCAGTTTGGCTGCCTTCAAAATCGTCGATGTATGAAACCCCGCTTTTGCTAAGTGCTTTTGAATGTCCAGGAATCAGATGAGCAAATTCTCCGGTTACAGAAACAGTTGATTTTTCCTTGGTTTCGAGAAGTGGTAAAAAATCTATTGCTTTTGTAATGAAAGGAACATCGGTTCTGTATGTGCCATCAACACCCCATATTGTGTTTGAGATTGGTTCGTCGCCAATGTTTACTTTCGATGTGAGTGGACGTTCAGTCAAGTTCAACATTGTTGCACCGAGATTGAAATCGTTTGAAACTCTATAATCTAAATGAGTCCCAACTAATGTTTTACTCTGAATATTAAATAATGAATTGCTTTCGAGAGAAATTTTAATTGGGGTTCCCGACTGAAGCAAACCCTCATTAATAATTTTTACACGACCCATAGTATAATCGACAGTATAGTCCTGTCCTTCTGTTAGTTGCATTCCTCCGGAAGTTACTTTTACCGAACCTTGCGGAACATTTAAGGCATTTAGTGTAATTTCGGAGCTCGAAGCCGACTGATAAGTTCCTTCGAGATAGAATTTGTTTTTTTCGGCAATTTGTCGCGCTACACTTTGTGTTGAATCGTATAATTCTTCAAAAACATATTTGTCTGCAATGGCATCATCATTAATTTGTTTCCGCAAATGCGACCCGAATGGTTCCCTAACCGGAAAAATTATTCTGCCATTTGACGTATTGATTGTTATTCCGTTTACAAAATCGAAAACTCCATCTGGTTGAGGATCGTTGTTAGAGTTCAGATTATCTAAATTCAGAACGTTTAGTAGAATTTCTCCGTTTATTCCACTCGGTGGTTGTTGCCCTTCGGAAAGATAATTTACTGCTGTACCGGTTTTATCATCCTGATACATTACATGAAGTTGAAAATCTTGTTGGTTTACTTGATATGCACCAATTGCATAAATGTTTTTCATAACAAGTTCCCAAGTAGGATTAATTTTCCTTTTATTAGCAACCAAAATTGTTGGAGATAAATATGTTCCTTTTAGCAGTTTAAGAAATAGGGCTGGAGTAGAGCTTGAACTATCGAGCGATACTTCGCTGGAAAATTCTCCTACTTGAAAAATTTGTCCGCTTGCAGTATATTCGTAAGCAACAGCCAAAACTTCATCGGCATTTAGTGCAGAATTTAAAGAAATATAACCCAATTGAGGGTGGAATGTATATTCTGAAGTAGATAATTTTCTTGCATTTTCAATTTTTTCGTAGTCTTGACCACCCGTAAAATCATATTGATAAGCCAATGGGCCTAATAGTGTGGATACATTGTTTATATCTCTAACATCAGAAAAGTCAGTTGTCATTTTTTCATACAAGTCATTTACTTCATTGTCAGGAAAATAGTCTTGATATGAATTTAATGAAATAAAACTATTGTTGAAAACATTTGTTCCGTCTTCATTTATTCCTTCACCGGAACTATTTGCCTCTCCCAGATCGAGGAAACCTACAATATTTCTTGATTCTTGAAAGTTCCCGGATTTGTTTGTTACCCAAATTTCAATTTTATTGATATTTACGGCAGATTGAATTATTGGCAGTATAGAAAGTGCAATATCGTACCTGTCCTTAAAATATTGCGATAAGAAAAAGTGTTTGTTTGCTTCGTATTCGTCGGCATAAACTTCAAAATCGCTAAGTTGTGCTCCTCCTTCAACTTCGATAACCGATGCTTCGCCTTTTTGCTGCGAAAAAACTGTTGTTACTCGGAGTTTCCCAAACTGAAGTTCGGTTTTCAAACCAAATAAACTTTGACTACCTGTAATTAATGAGCCTGATAATGGTAAAGTTACATCACCTGCTTCAATTTTCTGAATTATCTCATCCTCTTTACCTTCGTAGGCTAAGTTCATTTTATTTTCGAAATCGAATGTCGATTCTGTATTATAATTGGTTTGAATATTCATTTTGTCCCCAATCTGACCAGTAACATTCATTTGTATTTTCTCATCAAAATCGAAAGTGGTTGTTCGTCTTTGCCTTTCGGGAAGCATCGGATTGTCGTTTTTATTGATATTTATTCCAAAAATCAATTCGGCCGATCCTTGTGGCTGGATATTTATTGTATTGCTACCAAAAATTTTATCGAAAACATCGCCTCCGATGTGTAGTTTTGGCAAAAGTCCTGATTGATGCCCCAGACTTTCTGATTTAGCTCTTTCTCTGAAATATTCGTTAATTGCAATTCTTTGTTCATATTCTTGATATTCCTCCATAGTCATGCTCGAAGGGTATCGATAATTTAGTGTTCCTATCTTTTGTGAAAAAACATATTCATTTGCTTCATCATCATATTCTACTGTAGAAATTATATTGGAAGGACGGTTCAAAAACAATGCTGGGTTTTGTTCAGCATTATCAACCGGATATGTAGATTCGTCTTCAAAAGGAAAAGGGAGTGGTCCGAGCGTGTCAGTCGAAAGCGAATCGCCGGTTGCTGTTGTATCTTCTGGAATATATAAAGAAATTTCAGAAAAATTGATTGCGCTAGATTTGCCAGCAAGCAATATGGTCCAAAAACCAACTATAATTACACTTGCTAAACTATATTTTAATATCCTATTCAAAAGTATATGCTTTTTTGTTTACTAAATTATTATGAATTATTAATCCATAAATCCTTTCCATTCTCTCCCTCTATTTCAAAATAGTCCGTTTCAGCATGTAAGGAATCTTGAGTAAGAAGCATTTTACAGAAGTCGCTAAAATATCAACTTCAACAGCTTTGTTTATATCTATAACTGCTTTAATGCTTTCTTTATCAAGTCTTCCACACTAATGTTTTTATCTTTTAAAAATATTTTATTTACAACTTTTTCAACCGAATTTTTCGAAAACCCCAACATAATTAATGCAGAAAACGATTCTTCTTTAACTGTATTGTTTTGTACAACAAAAATTTCATCATTAGCAGAAGTCTTTGAAATTTTATCTTTCAAATCAAGAATTATTCGTTGAGCTGTTTTGGCTCCAATTCCTTTAATGCTTTTTAGTTGAGTTACATCATTACTCAATATTGCCTGCTGAATTTCGTTTGAATTCATTGACGAAAGCATCATTCTGGCTGTGTTTGCACCAACTCCCGAAACAGAAATCAAATGCCGAAAAACTTCGCGTTCCGATTTTTCTTTAAAACCATATAAAGTATGAGCATCTTCTCTGATAGCCTGATGTAGAAACAATTTTATTTTTGAATTTAAAGAGATTTCTGAATAGGTATTTAGCGAAATATTTACAAAATAGCCAATTCCATTGCAATCTAAAATTGCATATGTAGGAGTAAGCTCAACTAATTGCCCTTCAATGTATTCATACATAAATATAGGATTTTCAAAAAAAATGCAAATGTAAATTATTTTCAACTCAAATTGAAATTTAAGTTAATAATATTTTTCGAATTTTCTAATTGTAGTTGAGCAATTCCATTATATTTTTTACTGTCGATGAACAGTAAATTTATTTTTATTATAATTTTAGCATCTGAATTTTTTGATGTTTTTGTGAGAATAGAAACAATTTTATGGAAGAAAGTTTGAAAATAGTCGGTCTGATGTCAGGTACATCGCTTGATGGTGTTGATATTGCTTTATGTAATTTCAGAAAAACGAAAGATTTATACGATTTTGAAATTATTAAAGCTGAAACAATACCATATTCTGAAATTTGGAAAAATAGACTCAAGAACGCACATAATTTATCCGGTTTCAATTTTATTCTTCTTCATAAAGAATATGGCGAATTTCTGGCTAAACTTGTAAAACAGTTTATAGAAAAGAATGGAGAAAATGCAAAATTTATTGCTTCTCATGGACATACAATTTTTCACCAACCGGAAAAAAATATAACATTTCAAATTGGCGATGGTTCAGTGATTGCTGCTAAAACCGGAATTTCTACAATTTCCGATTTTCGTACTTTAGATGTTTCGCACGGTGGACAAGGAGCTCCACTTGTGCCTATTGGCGATGAATTGCTTTTCGCGGAGTACGATTTCTGTATAAATCTTGGGGGATTTGCAAATATTTCCTATAGATATAATAATCAGAGGATTGCTTTTGATATTTGTCCGGCAAATATTGCAATAAACTTTCTGGCATCTCAAATAAATTTACCTTTCGATGAAGATGGGAGAATAGCAAAATCCGGAGAAATTAATTTTGATATGCTAAAAAAGCTGAATTTTCTAGCCTATTATTCTCAAAAGCCTCCAAAATCGCTGGGCAGGGAATGGTTCGAAAGCGAATTTCTACCGATAATAGACACATCATCAATTTCAATTGAAAATAGGCTACGAACTGTTTATGAGCATATTGTCATTCAGATAGTAAAAACCTTTAATGACAAATTTGGTGAAAAAATTCTGATTAGCGGTGGCGGTGCACACAATAATTTTTTGATTGACTTGCTTCAACAAAAAACTGAAAAAGAAATTGTTGTCCCTGAGAAAGATATTATTGATTACAAAGAAGCTTTAATTTTCGCTTTTCTCGGATTGTTAAGAGTCAGAAATGAGACAAATTGTTTGTCATCTGTAACTGGGGCAAAATCCGACAATTGTGGTGGAATTGTTCATCAAATCATTTAAATTGCTTTTCGGCAAATAATATTGTTTTTATATTGGAATAACAACGAAAAAGCTGTTATTTTGCACATGTTTTAGAAAATAAAGTTAAAAGAAAAATTATGAGAAATAATATAATGGAACAAATTGGTAAATTGATGGGGCTTCGTTATAAATCTCACCCGTGGCATGGAATAGATTTGGGCAAAGATGCCCCGAATGTTATTACAAGTTTCATTGAAATGGTACCTACCGATACGGTTAAATATGAAATTGACAAAGATAGCGGCTATTTAAGATTAGATCGTCCACAGAAATATTCGAATGTTGTTCCTGCACTTTACGGTTTTATTCCTCAAACCTATAGTTCTAACAGTGTTGCAGAACTTAGTCGTAAAGCATTGAACCGTCCTGAGATTGTTGGCGACAAAGACCCAATTGATATTTGCATACTTACAGAAAAACAAATAACTCACGGGAATATAATTGTTATGGCTCGTCCAATAGGTGGTTTTAGAATGATAGATGATAACGAAGCTGATGATAAAATAATAGCTGTGCTAAATAATGATGCTTTTTATGGGTCTTATGAAGATATTTCAGATTGTCCCGATATTGTAATAGAAAGGCTAAAACATTATTTTTTAACATATAAAGATATGCCAAGTACCGGCAAAAGAAATTCTGAGATTACCCATGTTTACGGAACAAAGGAAGCTCACACTATAATTAAAAATGGAATGTTAGATTACAAGAAGAAATTTAGTAATCTGGAAACTATGTTTGGATAGAGTTAATACTAATTCCCAATTTGCAATTACAAATTGGGAAATAGTAATTAATGATCAGGGGTTTACAAAAGATTGTCAATTTTTTTGATTAAAATTGATTTAGGTACAGCACCGACTTGTTTGTCAACAACTTTTCCGTCTTTAAAAAGCAAAATTGTTGGAATATTTCTTATTCCATATTTTGCTGCTGTTTCGGGGCTTGTATCCACATCAAGCTTTGTCATTAAAGCTTCATTTTCATATTGTTCTGAAAGTTCATTAATAATCGGAGCAATCATTCGGCAAGGTCCACACCACTCTGCCCAAAAATCTACTAAAACTGGAACATTTGAATTGATTACTTTTTCCTCAAAATTAGTGTCATTAACTTCAACTGTCATTTCTTTTTATTTAAATTGCACAAAAATTAGTTTTAACAAGCGCCAAAATTAATAATTAATTTTATTGATTTTTATAAAAAAGATAAATTTCTTATTTGAAGTTTTGTAGTCAAATGAGACTATAATAGGTTTAGAGTGCTAACTTTTTTTTGCAAAAGGCTAAATCATATTTTGAAGTGCTGGAAAAAAGATTTCCTTTTGCTTTTATTCAATCTTTATGAAAACGCTATGTTTGTAAGAACAGTTACAAAATTTCTTATCCTGAAAGGATTATAGCAATTTTTGTAAGGGACTAATTTACATAGATTATTCAATGTGTATAAATTGAGACCTAAATTTACTTCTTTCCAATCAATCTAACGACAGCAGCATTTCCACTATGGAATTTCCCTTCATCAAGAACAATCTCTTCTTCCCAAACTTTCAATTCACTCAATTGAGAGAAATCTTCTTTTAATTCATCAATAGAAAAAAGCATATCAATATTTTTTGGACCCCCTGTATTATTATTTATCTGCTTTTTTGAAAAAGCCTCAATGATTACTGTTCCTCCAGGCTTCAAAAAATTTAAAAGCTGCCTGTGCTGGTTTTGCCTATTCGGGTTGTGGGCAAAAATAAATGCCAGCATATCAAATGATTCTTTTTTGTAATTTGCTTCGTCTATGCTATGGACTAAATATTTAATGCTAACATTTTTCGATTTGCATAAATCCATAGCTTTCTCATGTGCTTGTGAACTATAATCGAAAGCCTGCACATCCCAGCCTAAATTTGCCGCAAACACAGCATTCCTTCCTTCTCCTTCTGCCGGAAGAAGAATTTTTCCCGGTTTGGCATCTTCTATGGTTTTCCTAAAAAATATATTTGGCTGAATACCATAAACATATTCATCTCCTGAATATCTTTCATTCCACATTAATTTCATTTTCTTCTTTTTATTCTTACAAACTCAAGTGAGAACCGTCGCAGTAGGGTGCGTTTTTTGTTTTTGTGCACCCACATATTGCTGCTTTTTTTGGCTCATCTACCTTAAATGCTTTTGGAGTGAAATTACTTCCACGATGTGAACCATCGCACCATACTTTTTTTTCAGTTTTACCGCAAGGACACCAAGCGTATGTTTTTCCTGCTTCTAAATTTTCCATTTGGGGTAAATTCCCAGACATATTTGTTTTTTCCATAATTTTTCTGTTTATTATTTATTAAATCTTGAACTAATTGATTGTAATTTTGATTTCAAGAGTGAAAATATCATCAATTGCCTTATCTCCTAAATTATCAAAAAATGAATTAGAACCGTACCTAATATCAAATTTTGATCTATCTATATCGATAATGGCAGTATATTCTTTTCCTCTTTTTATTGCTTCGAAAGATATTTTTTCCGTTTTCCCTTTTATTGTAATATCTCCTGTAATTGTGGCTTTCCCATTGCTGAATTTTGTACTTTTTGTAAACACAAAATCTGCTGTAGGATATTTCTCAACAGCAAAAAAGTCGTCAGATTTTAAATGCCCAACTAATTTCTGCTTATAATCTTCATCATCAAGGTCGCTATTCGTAATTGTTGTCATATCTATCACTATTTTACCAGCCGCAATCTTGTCATTAATAAATTCAAAATATCCACTTTTTATCTGAATAGTACCTGAATGCTCGCCAACAATTTTTTTGCCAAGCCATTCTATACTCGATTTTTTTGTGTTTACTTCTGCTTTCTGGGCAAACATTTCGCTGCCATATAGAAAGATAATTGATACTAATATAAAATTCATTGTTTTCATTTTTCAAAATTTATTTGTTAATATTCTTTATTTTTATTTTTTAGTTGTTTTATACAATATATGTTTGCAACAATAGTGTAGTTAAAATTTTTTATTCTCTCAATTTGTGTAAAATTCGTCTTAGTTCTATAGCTTCGTCTTTTGTAATTTTTTTTTCAAAGAAATTTCCTAAAGTTTCTTTCGCCGAATGATTTGCCATAATAAATAGTTTACTTCCACTGTCGGTTAAAGTTATATCAATTTTCCTGCGATTCTCAAGACAAGTTTCTCTTGTAACAAAACCTTTTTTTACAAGCCTATCTAAAAGTCTTGTAACATCAGGATTATGAACTAAAATTCTTTTTTTAAGTTCATTTGCAGATACTGGTTTAGGATAATTTTCCATTAAAATATAAAGTGCATTAAGCTGCGCATGTGTTAGATTAAAAGGTTTTAACGATTTCTTAATTCTATCTTCTATCCAGCTTCCAGTTTTCAATAAATTAAAATATGCTTTTGCATGTATCGACTTAAAATCATCCATTCTCCAAATTTTACTAAAGTTGGCATAAACAATAGTTGTTTACAACGACAAAGATAAATGAATAAATTTGAATGACAAATATTTTTTGATTTTTTTATGATTTAAATAAAAAAGTTGATTAGTATTATATTAACTTCCTGTAATATAATTGATTTTAAGGATTTTAGTTTTTTAACAAATTTCTTCTCTTGCACTTTTACAGTACCAAAATTAAAATATCTCTAATAAAAAACGTCAATAACTTTGTCCTTTTTTGTTTAAAATCAGTAATCCAGATAAATTGGAATTCGTAGATTCAAACAAATAAAGTCCTGTTATTGACGTTTTCAAAAAAGCTACTACAAATAAGAATATTTTATGTAGCACTAAAACTAAATCTTGTTCTATTTATTCTCCAAAGAAAATTCTCTTCCGGCACGTAAAGCGCTAATATTCAAATCAATAATTTTATCGCCTTTTTTTGCAAAAATCTGACGAATACCTTCCTCTAAACTTTCGAAAGGCATGTCTATAAAAGGAGAAGCTGCCCCAAGCATTGCAATATTTGTAGCACGTTTTGAACCAGCTTTTAGAGCAATATCGTCTGCATCTATTGTAATAAAGTTTCCTCTTTTTTTGACTTGCTTTAAAACTTCATCCAATTCGGGATAGTTGGGAATGTTAACATATGGACAAGTGTTTGTTACTAACCAACCATCTGGTTTTAAAAACGGTAAATATCTAAGTGATTCCATGGGTTCGACCGAAAGAATCAAATCGGCTTTTCCTTTTGGAATTAAATCTGAAGCAATTGGTTTGCTGGAAATTCTCATATGTGATTGTACATCTCCGCCTCTTTGTGCCATTCCGTGTACTTCTGATTGTTTTATATACAAATCATTTTTTAATGCTGCCATTCCTATTGTGGCTGCAATTGATAAAATTCCTTGTCCGCCTACACCTGCTAAAACTAAATCGGTTTTCATATTTTGTTTGATTTTTGTTATAAAATGAATTAAACTATTTTAATTTTAGTTCCTTTAATTGTTCAGCGAGATCTTTATTTCTCATTGTTTGAATACACTGACGACGAGGAACTATAACAGAAACTCCATTATATTCAAGCTCTTCTTTCATGATGCTAACCATTTCGTCGTGATTCCTTTTTATAGGTGTAAAAACTCTAATATGCTTAGGGTCAACACCAACGCCGAGGCAAATATCTTCAATTTTCCCGAGTGCTGAAGAATCTTGACCACCAGTCATTCCAGTAGTAAAGTTATCTGAAATTAAAACAGTTATTGGCGAATTATTGTTTACTGCATCTAAAAGACCAGTTATTCCGGAATGTGTAAAAGTAGAGTCACCAATAACAGATACAGAAGGAATAAGTCCAGCATCGGATGCACCTACAGCCATTGTTATTGAAGCTCCCATATCAACACATGAATTGATTGCATTGTATGGCGGAAGTGCTCCAAGAGTATAGCAACCAATGTCGGAGAATACTCTACCTGTTTCATAAACACTTAAAGCCTCATTCAAAGCATTGTAGGCATCAATATGCCCACAACCCTGACACATTGCCGGTGGTCTGTTTTCTATAAGTTCAGGAACTTTATCGTCATAAGATTCAAAAATCCCAATGGATTTTGCAACAATATTCGGATTTAATTCTCCGTCGCGAGGAATACTTCCGTCAAGTCGTCCTTTGATTTTTTCTTTTTCGAGAAATCCTTTAAGTAGCTCTTCAACAAGAGGATAACCGTCTTCAAGTACCAAAACTTCGTCACATTCTTCGCAAATTTTATTCACGAAATTACGAGGTATTGGATATTGAGATATTTTCAATATTGGATGATTGCATGGCTCATCCGGAAAATTTTCAATCAAATAATTGAAGGCTAAACCGCAGGCAATTATTCCGAGACTTTTGTCTTTGCCGTCAAAATATTTATTATAGATTGAATTTTCAGAATCGTTCTCTAAATTAACCTGATCGCCAAGTAATTTTCTATAATTCTTTTTTGCAATGGATGGCAATAGAACAAATTGTGTTTTATTTTCTGGCAATTTCATGTTGTTTTCGCTCAACATCTCTTTTCTGGAAACTCCGGCTCTCGAATGAGAAAGTCTTGTTGTTAAACGAATCATAACTGGAACTCCATGTTTTTCAGAAAATTGAAAACCTTCGTAAGCCATATCGTAGGCTTCTTGCTGGCTCGATGGTTCGAAAATTGGAATCATTGCAAACTTTCCATAAAATCTTGAATCTTGCTCATTTTGAGAAGAGTGCATTGAAGGATCGTCTGCAACGGTAACTATCAATCCGCCATTAGAACCTGTAATTGCCGAATTAATGAAAGCATCGGCAGCAACGTTTAGTCCAACGTGTTTCATGCAAACCATTGCTCTTTTTCCGGCATAGGACATTCCTAAGGCTGATTCCATAGCCGTTTTTTCGTTTGACGACCATTTGCTACGAATGTTTTTTGTTTTCGCTTCTTTATTATTTTGAACATATTCAGTAATTTCAGTTGATGGAGTTCCGGGATAAGCATATATTCCGGACATTCCACCGTCTATTGCTCCTTGTGCAATAGCTTCTGCTCCTAATACTAATAATTTTTGCATATTATTTTAATTATATTTTTCAAATTTTAGCTTTCAAAATTATAAATAATTTTTATAAATAAACTGTCTTATTTTCTATTGATAGATTTTATAGCTCATGAAAGTCTGTATATGAGAATACTACAGGCAAATATGACTTTAATCAGTGTTTCAAATTATACTTATTGGTTTTAAATCAGGAATTTATATTTTCGATAAATTTATAATTCAAGCAATCCTGTTGGAATGTTTACTACAACTTCTTTCTTGTCGAAATCTATCGTACAAATAATGTTTTCGTTAGCAGGAACAAGAATTTCTTTTTCATTATAAATTATCTTGTAAAGCGGATTATTTGGATATTTTATTATGTCATCAATTGGCCCAATTATACCCTCCGTTTTATCAATAACTGTGAATCCGATTATTTCATGAGATGTCAATTCCGTTTTTTTTTGCTGAATTTTGTTAGTCTTTGGCAGAAATAATTTGCAGTTTAATAGTTTTTTTAAAAGCACAATTGAATCAATATCGTACAGATTTGCAGTACCGGATTTGTTGTTTCTAATGTCAAAATTTAAAAATTCGAAAGGAACTAAACCACCATCAATTTCTACAAAAACAAATACAATTTCCTCATTATAATGAAAATCTTCTTCTAATATCCTGAAAATTATTTTATTATCTTTTTCATAAATTTTGGTAATTTCACCAAAAGAAAAATATTCTTTTATATCCATACTTATATTTCTAATAATCAAAATTTTAAATATGCAAAACTAATAATTAGCTAATAATTGAAAAAGAAATTTACTGTTTGTAGTGAGAAATAAAATATTTTCCACAGATGACATAGTTGAATGCAGATAGAAAAGTCAGTGACAATTAGCGTATTCAGGGGGAATTGAAAAATTGCAACTTTATTTGAGGCATATTATTTTTCCCCGCAGATTTCGCAGATTTACGCAGAGAGAAAAACAACTGAATAGACTGTGAAAAAATAATGGATACAAATTTATTTCAAAAAAATAAAGGCAATCAACCATACAAATAAATTATATACTTTTACACAGAAATTTTTGTCGAATATAAATTATGGAGAATATTAGAATGAAAAAACTTACATTAATTATTAGTTTAGTTTTTAGCCTTAGCTCACTTTTTTCGCAAGTAACTACCGATCCTGTATTTCCGGCAGCCGACGATCCGGTAACAATTTATTTAGATGCAACAGGTACAGGTCTCGAAGGTTACACTGGCGATGTTTATACACATTCCGGTGTTACCGTAGATGGAAATCAGTGGCAAAACGTAATTGGTTCTTGGGGAAATAATACAAACCAACCAATGCTAACCAATGTTGGAACAGATTTATACGAACTTGAAATTACACCAAGCATACGCGATTTTTATGGTGTCTCTGCATCAGCCGACATTACTGAGATGAGTTTTGTTTTCAGAAGTGAAGATGGTTCTCAACAAACCAGTCCCGATATTTTTATTGAGGTTTATGCGATAGGCCTGAATGTTAATATTGTTGAACCTTCGTTACCAGGTATAATTTTAGAGCTTAACGATATTTTAGAAGTTAATGCCGCCGGTTTGGGTTCTGATTCTCTTGCTTTATTTTTAAACAATATTTGGACAACAAGTGCTATCGGAGACGAATTATTATATACAATAAATGCAAACGACTATGGCAAATTCAGAGCTAAGATTTTTGCTTATGCCGGCGGAAATTCTGTTGTAGATTCGTTTTATTATTTCGTAAGGCCTGCTGTGGTTGTTGAAAATCTTCCGGTAGGAATTGAAGACGGAATAAATTACATTGATGATAATACGGTAATTTTATGCCTTTATGCACCCGAAAAAGATTATGTTTTTGCAATTGGCGATTTCAGTAATTGGGAAGTTGGAGACGAAAACTATATGAAAAAAACTACAGATAATAATAGGTATTGGGTGCAATTAAACAACCTTATTGCCGGCAAGGAATATATTTATCAATATTTTATCGATGGCGATTTGACAGTTGGCGACACTTATGCCGATAAAATTTCTGATCCATGGAACGATCATTATATTGAAAGTTCGACATACCCCAACCTGATTGAATATCCCGAAGAAAATGTAAGCGGAATTGCAACTATTTTCCAAACTGCACAAGACGAGTATCAGTGGAACATTGCAAATTTTCAAGGACCTGCAAATACTGATTTGGTAATTTACGAACTTTTGGTACGCGATTTTGTTGAAGACAGAAACATGCAAGCCGTGATTGACACTTTAGGATACTTAAAAACCCTTGGAGTAAATGCAATTGAACTTATGCCGGTAAACGAATTTGAGGGCAACAATAGTTGGGGATACAATCCTTGCTATTATTTCGCTTTCGACAAATATTACGGAACAAAAAACAAATTCAAAGAGTTTATTGACATAGCTCACGAAAACGGTATTGCTGTGATTATGGACATAGCTCTGAATCACTCTTTCGGTCAATCACCTTTGGTTAGAATGTACTGGGATGCTGTGAATAATCAGCCTGCTGCCAACAATCCCTGGTATAACCAGACTGCAATGCACGATTTCAATGTAGGTTACGATTTCAATCACGAAAGTGAAGCCACAAAACAATTTGTTGATAGAGTCATAAAATATTGGATGAACGATTATAAAATTGATGGTTACAGATTCGACCTCTCGAAAGGATTTACACAAAATAATACTCTTGGAAATACTGCTGCCTGGGGTCAATATGATGCTTCACGAGTAAGTTTGTGGAAAAATATCGCTGATGCTATGTGGGCAGAAAATCCAAATTCTTATGTAATTCTTGAGCATTTCGCAGACAATAGTGAAGAACAGGAGCTTGCAGAATACGGTATGCTTCTTTGGGGAAACGTGAATTACAATTATGCAGAAGCCGCAATGGGTTGGAACAGTACATCAGATATTAATTGGGCTTCCTACCAATCAAGAGGATGGAGTCAGCCAAATCTGATTTCTTATATGGAAAGCCACGATGAAGAAAGAATTATGGCAAAAAATCTGGAATATGGAAATTCTGCCGGTGGGTACGATATTCAGACACTTAACACTGCTCTGGCGAGAATGGAATTGGTAGCAACTTTCTTTTTCACAATTCCGGGACCTAAAATGATATGGCAATTTGGCGAACTGGGCTACGACTATCATATAAATTATCCGGGAACAATTGGTGGCAACGAATACAGAACTCACGAAAAACCTGTTGAGTGGGGCTATTTTTATAATGAAAAAAGAAACAAACTTTTTAGTGTTTATAAAGCTTTGATAGATTTGAAGAAAAACGAACCAGCATTCAAAAGCACAGATTTTTCAATGTCTGCAGGAAATTGGGCTATGAAAAGAATCAACATCAATCATGCAGATATGAATGTAACCGTAATCGGAAATTTTGATGTAGCGGCGGGAACTATCGATCCAAACTTTCAGCATACAGGTTGGTGGTACGATTTTTTTGCAGGCGATTCAATCAATGTTAGCGATGTAAATGCTACTCTTTCATTAGATGCCGGCGAGTATAAATTGTATACTACAAAACGATTTGATGAACCATCGCTTCAAACTGAAATTGTTGAACCCGATGATGAAAATTTTGAAGCGAATGAAATTGAAGTTTTCCCAAATCCTTCCTCAGATGAAGTGTATTTCCAGTTTAATAATATTAAATCGAATAAAGTAAAACTTACCATTTATAATAATTTAGGTCAGCAAATTAGAATTATCCATGCAGAAAATTTGAATACAGCGAGCCAAATTATTGAATGGGACGGAAACGACAATTTTGGAAACGAGACAAAAACCGGATTATATTTTTATGAAATTGAATCAGATAATTTTGTGAAAACGGGAAAAATAGTCCGTTTGAAATAATTTTATCATGCTTTGTATTGGCACATAGTTATTTAAGGAAGCTTCTAAAAATATAAATTTCTTACGCCTTGAACTTTACTATTTTAGAAGTTCTCTTAATATTTAATGAATATAAAAAATAATAACTGTGAAACTTGATTATGATAATTCTTCAAATAATTCTGCCCATTTCAGAATTTTTATTTTTTTTATTTCCTTAATTACCAGCAGGTCATCATCCCCTGTGATCAAATAATTTGCTTTACTATCCACTGCAAGGTTTAGTAAAAAATTATCTTTTTTCTCTGCAAATGTCAATATTTGATGTTAGCTCAATTAGTTCACCATATTTGTTAAACAATTGCAAAAGGCTGTCTATATTATCATTAGAGAAATATTTTTCAAATTTGGGTCTTTGTGCAACAGTTAAAAATTCTTTGATTAATTCAATTGAGAAAATTAACTTAATCTCACCCATAAGTAGTAAGTCATCAATAGTGTCAAGTCGTTTTGATATTAGAAAACTTATCTAAAGATTAGTATCTAAAATGACTTTCTTATTTCTCATAACGGGCTTTTATTACAATCTCAACTTCAGTTGAAATTTCATCAAGAGAAGGTGCTTCAGCAGAATTTATCCGAAATTTCTCTAATAAATCCTTAAGTTCTGATTTTTCTTTTTCTTTTTTAATCCTTATTAAATCTAAATCTGCCATTTCTTTTAGAAAGGATTTAGCTTTTGGGTTTAGTATTTCAATTCTAACTGTTTCCATTTCAATCATTTTTTATCAAAAATATAATTTTTATCCTTCATAAAGAAATACATTTTCAATTCCAAACAGAATATATATGTAAAATTCAAATCAATGAGATGCAGTAACTTTTGCCCACTCAGGAAACACATTTATATCAATATCAAAAATATAAGTTCCCCAGAAAAAAGTTATAATTGAAGCAACAAGAATTCCAAGAATATTCAAAAATATTCCTACTCTTACCATATCAATTATTTTAACATGGCCGGTACTGAAAACTATTGCATTTGGCGGAGTTGCCACCGGAAGCATAAATGCTAATGATGCAGCCAAAGTAACCGGCAACATATAAAGTAATGGATTTATCTCTGTAGAAATTGAAAGCCCGGCAATTACAGGTAGTAACATTTCGGTAGTTGCTGTGTTCGAAGTCAATTCGGTGAGTATGGACATCATCGAAACTATTCCAAAAATAATTGTCATTGGGTGAAAATCGGACAGTCCGGAAAGCTGGTCGCCAAACCAAAGCGAAAGGCCTGATTCTACAAATCCTTTAGCCAAAGCAAAGCCTCCCCCAAACAAGAGTACAATATTCCAAGGGATTCTTTTTGTAGTGTCCCAATCCATTATTCTTGTTCCTTTTTTATTTTTCGATGGAATTGCAAAAAGAATTATTGAAATGAAAATTGCTACGGTTCCATCGTTCAAATATTTCGGATACGGAAAAATAGACGACCAACCTTGTAAAATAAAATCACCAATTTTAATATCGGCACGGAAAATCCACAACAAAGCCAAAAGTATAAAAAGAACAAATACTATTTTTTCTTCGTAGCTTGCCTTTCCAAGTTTTTTGTTTTCTTCCTGAAACGAATTTTTATCAATTCCCTGCCAATTGGTTTTTGGTTTGTGCATTAAATACAGAAATAACCAAGCTGTAAAAAACAAAATTATAGTTATTGGCAAAGCAAAAATCATCCAGTCGGCAAATGAAATTTCGGGGGCATTCGGAAATAAAATATTGAAAATTCGTGCAAACGACAAATTTGGTGGTGTCCCTACTAATGTGGCTATTCCTCCAATGGAAGCCGAATAGGCTATCCCGAGAAGCAAGCCAATTGAATATTTCCGAAGGTTTATTTTTCCTACACTTTCTTCCAATTTTAAAATTATTGAAATTGCAATAGGAACCATCATCATGGTTGTGGCTGTGTTCGACATCCACATGGAAAGAAAAGCTGTGGCTAACATAAAACCAAGCAAAATTCTGGCAGGGCTTATTCCAAAGAAAATCAGGATTTTAGTCGCAATTCGTTTGTGCAAATTCCATTTTTCCATTGCCAATGCCATTATAAAACCACCTATGAATAAAAATATAAGATGATTGAAATACATTGCTGAAATGGTTTTTCCATCAACAACTCCAAAAATAGGGAATAAAACAATTGGCAATAAGGCTGTTACGGCTATTGGTATAATTTCGGAAACCCACCAGACTGCCATAAGAATGGCTATCGCAAAAGTGTATGTAATTTCAGGTTTGCCCGGATCTAAATCTGCAAAAATAATAATAAGTAAACATATAATTGGTGTTCCAATTAATATGAAGGGTTTTATTATTTTTTTTAAAGAGCCTATTGTTTAATTTTTAGTGATACAGTTTAAAAATCAATTTCTATTTCAAATTTAGTTTTACAGAAGGCTCATTCCAGCTATGCTCTAACTTCTTTCAATATTTTCTTCAACAACAGTTTTCATTGCATTTTTCTGAAGTTCGTAATAATTTTGTCTATTCTTAAAAGTGTCTAAGGCAAGATACAGAGCATTTCTGAATGAATTTTCTGATGCCATATTTTTACCGGCTATTTCGTAAGCTGTTCCATGACCCGGGGAAGTTCTGATAATGGGCAATCCGGCAGTGTAATTCACACCATCATCAAAAGAAAGAGCTTTGAATGGAGCTAATCCCTGATCGTGATACATTGCAAGAATGGCATCGAATTGAGAACAACTTTGCGAACCAAAAAAACCATCGGCAGGATAAGGTCCTATTGCTAAAATATTTTCTTCTTTTGCTTTTGTGATGGCAGGAATAATTATGTTTTTCTCTTCATTCCCAATTATTCCGTTGTCGCTGGCGTGCGGATTAAGCCCGAAAACTGCAATTCGTGGTTTTCTAATAGCAAAATCTTCAATTAATGTTTTGTTCAACAATCTGAGTTTTTTCAAAATTCCTTCGGTGGTAATATAGGTGAGCACCCTCGAAATTGGAACATGTCCGGCAACTACTCCTACCCTTAATGTGTCCGAAACCATTAACATAAGTACGTTTTTTACATCGAACATATTTTCGAGAAATTCGGTATGTCCCGGAAAATTAAATTTTTTCGATTGAATATTTTGCTTATTGATAGGTGCAGTTAAGAGTACGTCAATTTGGTTTTCTTTCAAATCGGCTATGGCAAGTTCTAAGGCTCGGTATGACGAATTCCCTGCCATAGTAGTCGATTTGCCAAGCTCTACTCTGGTATTGTCCTCTGTGCAATTTATAATATTTGCTCGTTTGGTATTTGCTTCGGAGGGAGATTTTATATTGTTAAAACTGAAATTTGAAATATTTAGTGCTTTGCGGTGGTAGGCTGCTATTTTTGGCGAACCATAAACTATTGGAGTACATAATTCATTTATTCTGTTGTCTCTCAATGTTTTGATAATTATTTCGTAACTTATACCATTAATATCACCGTGAGTTATTCCTACTTTAATTTTTTCCATCATATCTATAGTTAAATTTTCTTTATTCAGTTCATTATTTGACAATTGATTGCTTCAAAAATTCATATAACAATCGTACACCGACTCCTGTGGCTCCTTTTCCTTTGTAACTGTCGGTTCCTGAAAGGAAAGCTGTGCCGGCAATATCAATATGAATAAAAGGGCTTTTGGTAAAATGCTCAAGAAATTTCCCGGCAGTTATTGCTCCAGCTTCTCTTCCACCAATATTTTGCAAATCGGCAATATCTGATTTTAACATTTCGTTATATTCGTCCCAAAATGGAAATCGGCTAACTCGCTCGAAAACTTCATTTCCACTTTTTTCTAAAATATCGAAGGTTTTATCGTCTGCGTTTCCCATCACTACAGTTGCTTCTTTCCCTGTTGCTATTGCTGCCGAACCGGTAAGTGTTGCAATATCAATTACTAATTCAGGCTCATATTTTTCCGAAAAACTGAGTGCATCTGCAAGAATCATTCGTCCTTCTGCATCTGTATTAAGAACTTCTACATTCAAACCATTGTGCATTTTCACGACATCGCCCGGTGCATAAGCATTTCCATCAGGTCTGTTGTCTGTTGAAGGAACTAAGCCAATTATGTGAACCGGTAATTTTTGTTTTGCTACTGCGTAAAAAAGTCCGGCAACAGCCGCTCCTCCACTCATGTCAGATTTCATGGAATCCATGCCTTTCGTAGGTTTCAGGCTTAATCCTCCGGTATCGTAAACAAGACCTTTCCCGACAATTATGACTGGTTTTTTGTTTTTGGCATTTTCCGGTTTCCATTCCATAATGGAGAATCTTGGAGGATCTATACTACCCTGATTGACAGCCAATAAGCCTCCCATTTTAAGCTGCTTGATTTTTTTCTCATCAAAAATATCTATACTAAAACCTGCCTCATTGCTCATTTTTTCGAACTCATTTGCTAACTGAACTGAATTTAAGTATGATACTGGTTCGTTAATCAAATCTTTTGTTTTGAATACGGCTTTAATAATTGAATTCATTTCAGATATCTGCATATCTGTAATTTTTGAATCAACTATTTTAATTTTTTCAAGAGAATTTTTCTTTTTGTCTAATTCGTCCGTAAAATATTTCAGAAACTGATAGTTGCTCAAAGCTAAACCTTCTGCAAGCAACAGAATTATTTCCGAATTATCTAAATTGGTCTGAATACAAACATCATTAATTTTTAATCCTATTATTTCTTTGTGCAACTTATACGCAGCTTTTCGGACTTTTTCTTTGTTTTGAAACGTAAAAGTATCTTCATCAATTAGGACAAGGAAAATATATCTATCATCCTGAGTAATTGTTATTTGCGTAATGTCTTTTTCTATATTCTTATTTGCAAAAATAATTTCCTTATCCGAAAAACAAAATTGTTTAAAATCTGAGTCTTTTTTTGTTAGAACAATTAAGTTGTTTGAACTAATATTTTTTGTGCCTTTAGAAATTTCTAAATTCATAATAAAGTTTTTCTATCTGTTGAAGGATTTTGGTAATGATAAAATAAATCACTTTCGAAATCTGAATAAAAGAATTGAAAGGGGATTTTTGGTTAATTCTGTTAAGGAGAAAAGCTAAATTTTTATTAAAGTAATTCTCTCAACAAATCTATATTCAACCTCACTATCCATTCCAATGAAAGTGTATGGATCTAAAGTACGAATCCATACTTGTCTTTCTTGTGAATTTTCATCTACTTCGTATTCTTTTCTTATTCCCTGATCGTAGATTGTTACGGTAGAAGCAGTGTTTTCCCATTGAAATGTGTTAGAACCCTCAAAAAGATCCTCACCTAAATTAATTGCAATATGGTAATCGCCAGTACCATCTTTGTCGAAAGATATATTTCCAACATTGTTTGCAGAGGTACATAATTCTAAGAACAAATCGTCGTCGGCATAAACAGTTTTTTTCAAAATATAGATATTCCAAGAGCCGTCTAATCGTCTTGTAAGTTGGTTTTCTTTAAAACAACCACTAAACATTATACTGGTAATCAACAATATACCAATTATTTTTAAAGCTTTCATCAACAAATTATTAATATATTAAATAATTGCCAAAAATAGCAACTTTTAGCGAATTATTGATTTTTCGTTGAAACTTTGTTTATTAGTGTTTCTATGAAACTAATTTTTTTGAAGTGACTATTCAGATAAGGTCAGGAATTCTAAATAGTGGTTCTAAGTAAACCGGTTTTGGTAATTTGATTTATTACTCAAACAGTACTTCTTAGCAATAAATTACAGCCGTTTAATAGTGCAAATGTTTTTAGTAGAGAAAAAGTGTAGTTTAAGCAAGATGAACTTGTAAGTTTGCCTTTAAAATATTTTTATTTGTAGATAAAATTCCACAATTCGTAGATTTCTTTTTTTCTTTAAACCTTATATGCCTTTATTTGTCTGAAAATATAATTTGATAATTTAAATTAAGTGAAATTATGAGCAAATATGTCGAGCCTTCGTTCTTTATGCCTAAAAATATCTGTCTTAAACAAATGAAGTATAAATTAGCTCATAAAACTTCAATGGATAAGATTTACCTCAATGATTATCCAGAAGAACAAAAATGCAATTTATATTATCAATTATATTGATTTCATATTCATAGACAAAAAATCATACACTTATATTTAAACTTAAAAAAAGAAAAATGAAAGCAAAACAGACTATTTTTTACATGATTTCATTCTTTATTGTATTGCAAATCACCAGTGGTTTTTCTCAAACTAATCTGAACTATCCGATTGTTGATACTGGCCAGGAAATATTTTATGATACCACAAATGAAATCTTAGAACCTATTATAGGTTCTGCCTATTATGGACAGGATGCACATTATACGGGAAATGTTCCCAATTATCAGGACAATGCTGATGGAACTGTAAGCGATTTGGTAACTGGTTTGATGTGGTCTAAAACAAGCGACCTGGATAATGACGGTGATATTGATTACAATGATAAATTATCGTATGCTGAAGCTATGGCAGGTGCCACAACTTTTAATCTGGCGGGTTATACTGATTGGAGACTTCCGACGATTAAAGAAATGTATTCATTAAAAATGTTCTTTGGTGTTGACCCAAGTGGATACACTGGGACTTCAACCGCAGGACTCGTACCATTTATCGACACTAATTCTTTTGATTTTGGATATGGTGATCAAAGTGCAGGTGAACGAATCATAGATTCGCAATTGGCCTCATCAAATCTGTATGTTAGCACTACCATGGGAGGTAACGAAACCATGTTTGGAGTAAATTATGCAGATGGACGAATTAAAGGTTATCCAACAGGTCCACAGCCGGGACAAACTGTTGATAAGCAGTTTTATGTTATGTATGTTCGTGGGAATGCTTATGGTGAAAATAATCTTCAGGACAATAATGATAGCACAATTACTGATAACTCAAGTAGTTTAATGTGGACCAAATACGACGATGGATCAGGAATGAACTGGGAAGATGCTTTATCGTACGCAGAAGCTGCAACTATTGCTGGCTACAGCGATTGGAGATTGCCAAATGTTAAGGAATTACAGAGCATTGTTGATTACACACGTTCACCGGCAACCAGTAATTCAGCAGCTATTGATTCACTTTTCAGTTGTTCTCAGATAATTGATGAAGGTGGAAGTACAAATTATCCATTCTATTGGTCAGGAACCACACATGCAAATATTTCGACCACTAATTCGGGCGCATGGGCTGCTTATGTTTGCTTTGGAGAGGCTTTAGGTTTTATGGAGCAACCACCAAATTCAGGTAATTTTACTTTAATGGATGTTCATGGTGCAGGGGCACAACGTAGCGATCCTAAAGTTGGTGATCCAAATGATTATCCCTATGGCAATGGTCCACAGGGCGATGTAGTCAGGATTTTCAATTATGTACGCTTGGTTAGAGATGTGGATACTAGTACTACGGTATATAATGAATTGAATTTAAATGACAGCAAGCTGAATATTTATCCTAGCCCTGCAATTGATCATATTACCATAAGTATTTCAGATAACTATTCAGAAATTTCAACAATTAAGATTATCAATTTGTCGGGTGAACTAAAGTATTCCGAGAACAGAGAATTTTCACAAAATACAACTATAGACATCAGCAATTTAGAATCAGGGATATATTTCGTGTTACTCCAAATTGAAGGTAAAGAAGCTTATTCAAGAAAATTAATTGTACTATGACCAGATTAAAATCTTTGGTTGTACTTGCCTTGTATTGCATATTCTCATCTACTGGAATAATTGCTCAGGAGCAAACCATCGGCTGGTTTCTGAATAGTCAGAATTCTTACGATGGATTTACATTATTTGCACCAATACCATATACAGAAACTTATTTGATAGATAATTGTGGTAAATTAATCCATAGCTGGAGTAGCGACTACCAACCAGGGCATTCAGCTTATTTGCTTGAAGATGGTACTTTAGTTCGCACAGGGAATGTAAATAATCAAACATTCGATGCAGGAGGTTCCGGAGGTATTATTGAGAGAATCAATCAGAATAATGAAGTTACATGGTCATACATGATCAGCGACTCCTGGCAATGCCAACATCATGATATTGAACCACTTCCGAATGGAAATATCCTGGTTATTGTCTGGGATATGAAAACTACTGCCGAAGCTATTTCTGCCGGCAGAAACCCAGCTACACTTGGCGCAAGTTTATGGTCTGAAAAGATCATCGAAATTGAACCTGTTGGTACAAATGAAGCAAATATTGTGTGGGAATGGTATGTTTGGGATCATCTCATTCAGGATTTTAATCAAACGCAAAATAATTATGGTGTTGTTCCAGATCATCCCGAATTAATTGACCTGAACTTCTCAGGACCTCAAAATGAAGATTGGCTACACATCAATTCAATCGATTTTAATCCTGTTCTGAATCAAATAATATTAAGTATTCACAACGTTCATGAGGTGTGGATTATCGACCACAGTACAACTACTGAAGATGCTGCTGGAAGTTCTGGTGGCAATTCGGGAATGGGAGGAGATTTACTTTTCAGGTGGGGAAATCCGCAGGCATACCAAAAAGGTACAGCAAATGATAAAATATTTTTTGGCCAGCACGATGCAAGATGGGTAGAAAGCGGTTATCCTGATGAAGGAAAAATTACTGTATTTAATAACGGTCAGGGCCGTCCCGATGGAAATTACTCGACTGTAGATGCAATTGAAGCTGTTATAGATAATGATGGACATTACACTAAAACCAGTCAAGGAATCTTTTTGCCCGAAAGCCTTTCGTGGCAATACAAAGCAGATAATCCAACTTCCTTTTATTCTCAGAATATTTCTGGAGTTGAACAAATGCCCAATGGGAATCTACTGGTATGTGAGGGTGCAAGCGGGAACTTTTTTGAAGTAGATTTAGATGGGAATTTGTTATGGCAGTATATTAATCCAGTGAGTAATAATGGACCTTTAGAACAGGGAGTGGAACCAGGTGGAGCACCTCCCAATGGGAACTCGAATTCCGTTTTCAGAATAAAACGTTATGCTTCTGATTACATAGGACTTCAAAATTTTGACCTAAATCCAGACATCCCAATCGAACTCAATCCCTCAAATTATGACTGCGAAACTTACAGTTTACAAATAGAGAATATTTTTTCTGAGAATATAGTCAGTTATCCAAATCCAGCTACCACAAATATTTCATTTAGCATTAATAAAATCTGTTCTGGTAAATCTACATTACAAATTTTTAATGTGCTTGGCGAACTTGTTTATACTGAGGGTTTATATTTGTCAAAAAACTTTTCAATAAATGTCAGCAATTTGGAATCGGGAATCTACTTTCTGACTATTGAAAACGATATTGTTTATTATTCAAATAAATTTATTAAAAATTAGTATTTAAAAACAGGAGTTTCGTAGATAAAATCCTCATATGTATCAATTTTAGTTTTTAATAATTAATTTATGCTTTTTTTTGTATTTTGTTTAGATAAATTTTTATAAAATATAAAACATGAAAAAATTACATTTTATTTTATTTGCATTTTTTGGAATGATTAGCACCATTCAAAGCCAAGGATTTTATGATATGAATACAGTCAATACCATAGAAATTACCTTCGTGGAAACGAACTGGGACAACTTGCTCGATCAGCTTGTTTCTGCCGGACAGGAAGGAAGACTTATGGGTTCTGTTTCAATAAATGGAGTAGCTTTCGACAGCGTAGGGGTAAGATATAAAGGAAACAGTTCATATACTGCCAATCAGGTTAAAAATCCATTAAACATTAAACTCGATTATATAATCAATGATCAAGAGATTGAAGGATATGGCACATTAAAACTATCTAATGGTTTCAAAGACCCAAGTTTAATTAGAGAAACCATGAGTTATGAAATTGCGAGGAAATATATGCCGGCAAGTTTATCCAACTATGCAAATGTTTATATCAATGGTACTCACTTAGGGCTATACACCAGCAATCAGGATGTGGACAAGAATTTTATGCGTACTCATTTTTACAGTGACGAAAATGTAAGGTTTAAAGGTGAGATAAGCAGTGGAGGTATGCCAGGATCAATGGGTGGTGTTTGGGAATATTTTGGAACAGATTCAAGTAGCTATTACAGCAAATATGCCATCGAATCAGACTATGGTTGGGATGAATTAATTGATTTTCTTGACACTCTTAATAATTATAATACCAGTGTCGATCAGGTACTTAATATTGATAGACATTTGTGGTTTTTGGCTTTTTCAAACTTATTTGTCAACCTTGACGGACCTATCAACAATCCTCAAAACCATTATATTTATAAAGATGATAATGGAAGAATGAATCCCATACCTTGGGACTTGAATGAAAGCTTTGGTGTATTTACTTCACTTGAGGGTGGAGGAAATCTGGGCACAACGCAACTCCAGCAACTCAATCCGTATTTAAATCTTACAAGCTCAGATCATCCAATAATCAGTAAGATTTTATCTAATACAAGCTACAAAAGAATGTATGTGGCACATATGAAAACCATTATAGAAGAAAATTTTTCCAACAGCTTATATTTAACTAGGGCTTTAGAAATACAGAATATTATTGATTCGGATGTACAGGCTGACGGCAATAAATTCTACACCTATTCGGATTTTACAAATAATATTAGTAATAGTACTGGTGGTGGAGGTTGGCCTCCTTCACCCGGAATAATTGGTATTTCAGAGCTTATGAGTGCCCGAATTAACTATTTAACAGGTCTAACTGATTTTCAGGCTACAGCACCACAAATCTCAAATATCAACTACAATCCGTTGGAAGTTACACCAAATGTTCAACTATGGTTTAATGCCGAAGTGAATTCTGCAACTGAAGTTTATCTTGGGTATCGCAATAGCCTAACAGAACAATTTGTAAAAACACAGATGTTCGATGACGGATCTCACAATGATGGTTCAGCAGGAGACGGGGTTTATGGTGTTTCAATTTTGGTGGGCTATAGCAATTTACAATATTATATTTATGCCGATAATGGAAGTGCATCTTCTTTTTCGCCAGTACGAGCCGAATATGAATTCTATTCAGTTGCAGTAAACAGCAACTTGGTAATAAATGAGTTTATGGCTAATAATGAAAGTGCAGTTAGTGATCAGGATGGAGAATATGACGACTGGATAGAGTTTTACAATAATGGCAGTGAGGTAATCTCGCTATCGGGGTATTACTTATCTGATGATGCTGGCGATCCAACTCAATGGACTTTTCCTGATACTACTATTGCACCAGGATCATATTTGATAGTTTGGGCAGATAATGATGAAGAGCAAGTTGGATTACATGCAAATTTTAAACTTTCAAGCTCAGGTGAGATGATAGTATTATCTGATGCAGGACTTAATATTTTGGATGAAATAAATTTCGGACAGCAATATGTAGATACCTCCTTTGGCAGGTTTCCCAATGGTACCGGCGATTTTATTTTAATGAATCCTACTTTCGGAATGGAAAACAATGCTGGAATAGCTTTAGTTGAAGAAAATATGTTGGAGAATATTTCTTCACTTAAATCTTATCCAAATCCGTTCTCCGATAAATTTTATATTTCTTTCAATCTTGAGAGACAAGCAATGGTTCAGTTGGAAGTTTGCAATATTTATGGACAGACTATCAAAGAGATTACGTCCAAAAATTTGCTAAGCGGAAATAATGAATTACAAATAGAAACCAAAGACCTCGCATCTGGTATTTGGATTTGCAGATTAATTATTGATGGGCAAAATCATACTTTGAAAAAAATAAAAATATAGATTATAAAACCATGAAGGTAATAAGTGAGCAAATTAATCTGAATAATGAACTTTAAAAACTTATTACCTTCAAAATTAGGGCAAACGCATGAAACATTTTCATCATCCATATTTAGTTTTAGTACTATTTTCATTCAATTACCTATAATTGTATGGGCATAGGTAAGCTACTATCAGGAACTTGCTGATATTTTGGAGGGTTT